>LNAP01003610.1_pt1 | contig 86131 bp, 94 predicted proteins | sample 602601 | NCBI WGS metagenome assembly LNAP01 (sample SAMN02440304, study PRJNA202911) | soil metagenome | biome: Subtropical and temperate rainforests or woodlands; isolation source: soil samples (1 kg each in a 20% v/v slurry with milli Q water) were... ...
GCCTCTTCCACCAGCGCCGCGTTCTGCTGCGTCACCTCGTCCATCTGCGTGATCGCCAGGCTGACCTGGTCAATGCCGCCGGCCTGCTGGGCCGAGGCCGCCGAGATTTCAGCCATGATCGCGGCCACGCGCTGCACCGATTCCACGATTTCCTGCATGGTCTGGCCGGCGGCGGCCACTTGAGCCGATCCGGCGGCCACGGTATCGACCGAGGCCTCGATCAGCGTCTTGATCTCCTTGGCGGCCTGCGCGGCGCGCTGGGCCAGCGAGCGGACCTCGCCGGCGACCACGGCGAAGCCCTTGCCCTGTTCGCCAGCGCGCGCGGCCTCCACTGCGGCGTTCAACGCGAGGATATTGGTCTGGAAAGCGATGCCGTCGATCACCGACACGATGTCCGAAATCCGTCGTGAACTGTCCGAGATGCCGTGCATGGTGGCGACCACCTGTTCCACGTTCTGGCCGCCGCGCTGCGCCACGTCCATGCTGACCGCGGCCAGCTGATTGGCCTGGGCGGCGTTTTCGGCGTTCTGCTTGACGGTGACCGCCAGCTCTTCCATGGTCGAGGCCGTTTCCTCGAGCGCCGCGGCCTGCTCTTCGGTGCGCACCGACAGGTTGGCGTTGCCCGCCGCGATTTCGGCCGAACCCACGTTGATCTCATCGACCCCTTGTCGTACCGACGTTACCGTGCGGGTCAGGCCCTCCTGCATGCGCTTGAGCGACGCGAAGAGCACGCCGATCTCATTGTTGGAGCGGGTTTCCACGCGGTTCGTCAGGTCGCCGGCCGCGATGCGGTCGAAGTGCCTGCCGGCCTCCTGCAGCGGACGCAGCACGGCGCGCCGGATGAACGCCCAGCACAGCGCGGTCAGGAGCAGGGCGGCCGATATCAGCGCGACCGCCGAGATCCGGGCGGTGGCATAGGTCTGCTCGGAGCTTTCCAGCACGCCGTCGCTGCGCTCCTGGACCCGGGCCAGGAAGGCTTGCATGTCTTTCATGAAGTAGGCGTCGGCCTGGGGCAGCCGTCCCTCGTCCTGGCGGTACTTGGCTGGCGAGCGTTCCTTGAGGTTGGATTCCAGTGTGTCCAGGATGGCGGCGTACTCGGTGAAGCGCCCCTGCAGCGTCTGGGCCAGCTGCTGGCCGCGCGGACTCTTGGGCACGGCCATGTAGCGGGCGAAGCGCTCGCGAGCCTGCTTCAGGTGGCTGGCGGCTTCTTCGCCGGCCAGCCCGGCCTGGTCCATGCCGCCGGCCTGCATGGCAGCCATGCCCGCACCGAGCGCCAGCCGCGCGCGCAGCAGGGCGGCGTTGGCCTCGTAGAGCGGGTCGACCTGATGGACCGCGACATTGTTCAGGTCCTTGATCTCGGTCACGCTTTTCTCGGCGTTCATCCAGCTCAAGCCGCAAGCCAGCGCCAGGGCGATGATGAAGCAGCCCAGAACCAGCAGCATTCCTGTACGGACTTTCAGTTTTTCCAGCATGAGAGCTCCTCGTTCTTGAACGCGATCCGCCGCGTGCGGGAACGGTCCAGGCCGCCCGCCGCGTGGCGGAACGGCGGACGTCGCGCCGGATGACTGCGATGCGTCCGCCACCACTGCAAACACCCGCAAAAACAAGACTCTTGCGCCTGGCTCGTGCTTACGGTCTGCCGGCCCTGGCCAGACGAAAGTTCTCTGAGTGCAAATGTATTTAATTGTTATTAATGACACAATTTGTTGTTTTATACTGCTTCAGTCCGACTTTTCTGGCGTTTTTGGGAGTTGTGCTTTGGCTGTGTCGCAAAAAACTATCGAAGAGTAGTTTTTACACAACACATGCGCCACGCTGGCGCGGCCGCCGGCCTGCACAGCCCGGTTTTCCGACGAATCCGACAAACTGGAAGAAATGACGGGTTTTAGCGGGTTACAGCAGCGAAATGCAGCGAAAACGGCGTTTTCTCCAGCGGCTTGCAATTCCCGTGGACTTTGACCACAATATGACCTTGATTGCCCCGGTTCCGACCCGAGCCGGGGTTTTGTTTTGGTCGTCCGCGCCGCTCGTCACTCGATACCCCGATCGACTGCGCGCGCCAGGGTTACGACCTTCACCGAGAACGCTCCGTCCGGGGCGTTTTCTACTTTTGTTTGGGAAACGACATGTCTGCCATTCCTTTGACCGTGCGCGGGGCCGAGCGCTTGCAAGAAGAGCTCCAGCGGCTGAAAACCGTGGTTATCAACGCGATCGCTGAAGCGCGTGCGCAGGGTGATCTGTCGGAAAATGCCGAATATGACGCTGCTCGCGAGCGCCAAGGCTTCATCGAGGGCCGGATTGCCGAGCTTGAAGGCACGCTTTCCAATGCCCATTTGATCGACCCTACCGCCCTTGAGGCCGAAGGGCGCGCCGTGTTTGGCGCTACCGTCGACATCGAGGACCTGGATTCGGGCGATCGTGTGACGTACCAGATCGTCGGCGACGTTGAAGCCGACATCAAGTCGAACCTGATTTCCGTGTCGAGCCCGGTGGCGCGCGCGTTGATCGGCAAGAGCGAAGGCGACGTGGTCGAGGTCGTGGCCCCGGCTGGCGTTCGCGAGTATGAAGTCCTGGGCGTCCGTTACATCTGACGCCAACGTAGTAAGCTGGATGTTGTCAAAACACCATAGTCCGAACCGTGCGTTCGACTGAATTCCGCGGTTTAATGCGGATCGCTATGGTGGACCGGGCGCGTAAAGCGCCCGTTTTTGTGCCCGGCGCTTACCTTTTCGACGACTTGCGGCTGGTGCCGCTGCGTGCTCCGGCCCGCAGGCTGAGCGCGCTGCCGCCGCGGCGGGGAATGCCGTGAGCGCTGGCGGTGGTCTTCTTGGTGCCGGGACGCATGGGCTTGCCGTTCTTGTTGAGCTGGTCCTGGGGCACGAAGCGCGTCTTCGGCTTGGGCTCTTCGGATTCGCTGCGGCGCGGACGCTTGGCCAGGGTCTTGCCTTCGGCGGCCAGCTTCTTGGGCGTATGCGGCTCGGAGGCGCGGCGCTTGGCGGGGCGCTCGGGTTCCATGGCGGCCAGCGCGGCGGGCTTGATATTGCCGGCCAGCGGGCGGAACAGGATCAGCGTCTTGCCCAGGTGGTGTACGGGAGCGCAGGAAAGCGTGTCGCAGATGGTCGACAGCATTGCGTCGCGGGCCTCGCGGTCATCACCGCCGGCGCGCACCTTGATGAGGCCATGCGAAGTCAGTGCCAGGTCGATTTCCTTGAGCACGGCTTCGGTCAGGCCATTGTCGCCAATCAGGACGACGGGGCGCAGAGGGTGAGCGGCGGACCGAAGGTCGCTGCGCTCACGAGAGGTAAGTTCTAATATAGGCATGCGTGGAATTGTACGGTAATGGCCAAGAATAAATTCTCCAAAGACTGGATTCACCAGCACATCAACGATCCCTATGTGAAGCTGGCGCAACAGAAGGGCTACAGGGCCCGCGCCGCCTTCAAGCTGATCGAGATCCTGGATACCGAGAAGCTGATGCGCCGGGGCGACCTGGTGGTCGACCTGGGCTCGGCGCCCGGCAGCTGGTCCCAAGTGGCGCGCGAGCGCCTGGCGGGGCCGGGCGGGATCGTGGACGGACGCATCATCGCGCTCGATCTGCTGCCCATGGAGCCCGTCGCGGGCGTCGAATTCATCCAGGGCGACTTCCGCGATGATGAAGTTTTGAAACAATTGGAAGACATGGTCGGATCGCGCGCGGTGGACCTTGTTATTTCCGACATGGCCCCCAACTTGTCAGGGGTGGGTATTGCCGATTCCGCGCGCATCCAGCATGTGTGCGAGTTGGCGATGGAATTCTCCTGCGCCCACCTGAAGCCCAACGGGGTGCTGATCGTCAAGGCCTTCCACGGCAGCGGCTTTTCGCAGATCGTGGAGTCCTTCAAACAGCGCTTCAAGCGGGTGGTCGAACGCAAGCCGAAGGCATCGCGGGACAAATCCTCCGAAACCTTTCTGGTTGCGCGCGATCTGAAGTAGCCCGGGTCCGGGGCGCGTCGCCCCGAATTCGAAAAACTCACAGCCTGCCGGGACAACGACCAGAAAATTCGCGAATCAGACAAAACTTAGAGGGGCTCAGCCATCCCGGGACGCAATCAGGTCTGACAGGGTAGAATGAGCTATTGACATACTTGTGACTGTGCCATATGCGGGTGCGCGGTCGCTGGTCGGAATCGAAAGCAGGAGATCGACCTTGAATAATTCATTTTCGAAAGTCGCTGTCTGGATGGTGATAGCCCTCGTGCTGTTCACCGTCTTCAAGCAGTTCGACGGACGCGCTCAGACCCAGGACGGCGTGACCTACACGCAGTTCATGGACGACGCCAAGGCGGGACGTATCCGCAAGGTCGACGTCCAGGGCGACGTGCTGTACGTTACCCCCGATGCAGGCCGTGCCTATACGCTGACTTCGCCGGGCGACCTCTGGATGGTCTCCGATCTGCTGAAGTATGGCGTCCAGGTTTCGGGCAAGCCGCGCGAAGAGCAGTCGTTGCTGATGAGCATCTTCGTGTCGTGGTTCCCCATGCTGTTGCTGATCGGCGTCTGGGTATTCTTCATGAGGCAGATGCAGGGCGGCGGCAAGGGCGGAGCATTCAGCTTCGGCAAATCGCGCGCCCGCATGCTCGACGAAAACACCAACCAGATCACCTTCGCCGACGTCGCCGGCTGCGACGAAGCCAAGGAAGACGTCCAGGAGCTGGTAGATTTCCTGCGCGACCCCAGCAAGTTCCAGAAGCTGGGCGGCCGCATTCCGCGCGGCGTGCTGATGGTCGGCTCGCCGGGTACCGGCAAGACGCTGCTGGCCAAGGCCATCGCGGGCGAAGCCAAGGTGCCGTTCTTCAGCATCTCGGGTTCCGACTTCGTTGAAATGTTCGTCGGCGTGGGCGCTGCCCGCGTGCGCGACATGTTCGAAAACGCCAAGAAGCACGCTCCCTGCATCATCTTCATCGACGAAATCGACGCGGTGGGCCGCCAGCGTGGCGCCGGCCTGGGCGGCGGCAACGACGAACGCGAACAGACGCTGAACCAGATGCTGGTGGAAATGGACGGCTTCGAGTCCGGCCAGGGCGTCATCGTCATCGCCGCGACCAACCGTCCCGACGTGCTGGATCCCGCGCTGCTGCGTCCGGGCCGTTTCGACCGCCAGGTCGTGGTGCCGCTGCCCGATATCCGCGGCCGCGAGCAGATCCTGAAGGTCCACATGCGCAAGGTTCCGCTGTCGCCCAACGTCGACGCGACCGTCCTGGCGCGCGGCACCCCGGGCTTCTCCGGCGCCGATCTGGCCAACCTGGTCAACGAAGCCGCGCTGTTCGCCGCCCGCCGCAATGGCCGCACGGTCGACATGTCCGACTTCGAAAAGGCCAAGGACAAGATCATCATGGGTGCGGAACGCCGCTCCATCGTGATGCCCGAAGAGGAACGCAAGAACACCGCGTACCACGAGTCCGGCCACGCGATCGTCGCCCGCCTGCTGCCCAAGACCGACCCGGTCCACAAGGTCACCATCATCCCGCGCGGCCGCGCGCTGGGCGTGACCATGCAGTTGCCTGAGACCGACCGCTACAGCATGGACAAGGGCCGCCTGCTGTCCACCATCGCCGTGCTGTTCGGCGGCCGCATCGCCGAAGAACTGTTCATGGATCAGATGACGACGGGCGCCTCGAACGACTTCGAACGCGCCACCGCCATCGCCCGCGACATCGTCACGCGCTACGGCATGACCGACGAGCTGGGCCCCATGGTCTATGCCGAGAACGAAGGCGAAGTGTTCCTGGGCCGCAGCGTCACCAAGACCACGCACATGTCCGAAGCCACCATGCAGAAGGTGGATACCGAGATCCGCCGCATCATCGACGAGCAGTACGGCGTTGCGCGCAAGATCCTGGAAGACAACCGCGACAAGGTCGAAGTGATGACCGCCGCGCTGCTGGAATGGGAAACCATCGACGCGGACCAGATCAATGACATCGTCGAGGGCCGCCCGCCGCGTCCCCCGAAGACGCCTCAGGGCCCGTCGGACACGTCCGACACGCCGCCCACGGGCTTGGCGGCAGGTGGCAATACGGCTGCCGCTGTCTGAGGCCGCTCATCCTGAGTTATGGCAAATAACTTCCTTTGCGGGCGCTTCGAGTTTGATCTCGAGCGCCCGCTTGTCATGGGTATCGTCAACGTCACGCCGGATTCCTTTTCCGACGGCGGCCAGCACGACGATACGGATTCCGCAGTGGCGCATGCGCGCCAATTGATCGCCGAAGGCGCCCAGATCCTGGACCTGGGCGGCGAGTCCACGCGTCCCGGGGCCGATCCGGTCTCGGTGGCCGACGAGCTGGCCCGGCTGCTGCCGGTGATGGAGGCGCTGCGGGATTGCGGCGTGCCTCTGTCCATCGACACGTTCAAGCCCGAAGTCATGCGCGCCGTGCTGGATGCCGGCGCGGACATGATCAACGACATCTATGGCTTCAGGCAGCCCGGCGCCGTCGAGGCAGTGGCGCATTCGCGCTGCGGGCTATGCGTGATGCACATGAAGGGCGAACCCCGCACCATGCAGGCCGCCCCGCCCGAATACTCCGACCTGATCGGTGAGATCGGGCTCTTCCTGGGGGCTCGCGCGCACAAGCTGCGCGCGGCCTGGATCGACCCTCGCCGCATCGTGCTGGACCCGGGCTTCGGCTTCGGGAAGACGGGCGACCAGAATTTTCAACTGCTGCGCCGGCTGTCCAGCTTGCGCAGCGCCGGCTATCCATTGCTGATCGGCCTGTCGCGCAAATCCATGATCGGCCAGGCTACCGGCCGACCCGTGGGCGACAGGTTGCCCGGCAGCATCGCCGCAGCGCTTGCCTGCGTGGCGCGTGGGGCGTCCATCGTGCGTGTGCACGATGTGGCGGCCACGGTCGACGCGCTCAAGGTATGGCACGCGGCAGAACAAGGAGCAATCAGTTCATGATTCGACGTAAATATTTCGGTACCGACGGTGTCCGCGGTGAAGTCGGCGGTCCGGTGATCAACGCCGAATTCGCCCTGCGCCTGGGCTACGCGGCCGGCCGAGTGCTGGCGCGCGAACATGCCGTGCGCGGCGGTTCCCGCCCGCAGGTCGTGATCGGCAAGGACACGCGGATTTCCGGCTACATGCTGGAATCGGCGCTGGAAGCCGGCCTGTCGGCCGCGGGCATCGACGTGTTGCTGGCCGGCCCGATTCCGACGCCTGCGGTGGCCTACCTGACCCGTGCGCTGCGCTTGGTGGCAGGCATCGTTATCAGCGCTTCGCACAATCCGTACCAGGACAACGGCATCAAGTTCTTTTCGGCGCAGGGCATGAAGCTGCCCGACGAGATCGAGGCCGACATCGAAGCCGCCCTGGATGAGCCGCTGGGCTGCGTGAGCTCGGAAGCGCTGGGCCGCGCCCGCCGCATGGGTGACGCGCAAGGCCGCTACATCGAATTCTGCAAGAGCACCTTCCCGAACGACCTGGACCTCAATGGCATGAAGATCGTGGTGGACGCCGCCCATGGCGCCGCCTACAACATCGCTCCCCATGTGTTCCGCGAACTGGGCGCCGAAGTGCACGCCATCGGCGTCAACCCGGACGGCTTCAACATCAACAAGGGCGTGGGCGCGTTGCACCCCGAATTGCTGGCCAAGGAAGTCAGCGCCCGCGGCGCCCAACTGGGCATCGCGCTGGATGGCGACGCCGACCGGCTGCAGATGGTGGACGGCGAAGGCCGCATCTACAACGGCGACGAACTCATGTACGCCATCGTCCGCGAACGCATGCAGCGCGGCAAGGTGGACGGCGTGGTCGGCACGCTGATGACCAATTTCGGCTTCGAGCGCGAAATGCAGCGCCTGGACGTGGGCTTCGAGCGCGCCAACGTCGGCGACCGCTACGTGCTGGAGCAGATGCAGGCGCGCGGCTGGCTGTATGGTGGCGAGAGCTCCGGCCATCTGCTGTGCCTGGACTGCCATTCGACCGGTGACGGCATCGTCGCCGCGCTGCAGGTCCTGACCGCGCTGCGCCGCAATTCAGTCGGGCTGGCGGGATGGGTGAGCGACCTGCGCATGTACCCGCAGAAGATGATCAACGTGCCGTTGGCCCCCGGCCAGGACTGGAAGACGCACGCCGGCCTGAGCGCCGCGCGCAAGGCCGTCGAAGCCGAGCTGGACGGCCGCGGCCGCATCCTGATCCGCGCTTCGGGCACGGAGCCGAAGCTGCGCCTGATGGTCGAGGCCGAAGACGAAGCCCTGGCCGTCTCCTGCGCCGAGAAACTTGCGGCCAGCCTGGGATAAACGCCGGCTCTGATTCCAAGCAAGGCCACCCGGTGCGTGACGGGTGGCCTTTGTTTGTTCAGGGTCTGTATACATTTGTAAAGTTTTGTCGATTTGGGCGGGAGATTGATTTAGCTGCCCCGAACTAAACTTCATAGTCACGTAACATATTGGTCAAGTCTTTGACATACAGGGCGTCCACACTGGCTGGACTCTCTAGGAGCTTCGCGCAATGCTGGAATTAGCACGCATCAATCCGAGCCGTAATGCCGCAGAACCTTGGACCGGCGCCGCCGCCAAGGTGCTGGTGGTGGGCTTGGCGCGCACCGCTGAAGAAATCGAGCAGATTCAACGCCTGCGCTACGAGGTCTTCACCGAGGACATGGGCGTGGTGTTCCCCGATGCCCAGGACGGCATCGAGCAGGACCGCTTCGACCCATTCTGCGAACACCTGATGGTCCGCGAGCTGGATACGGGCCGCGTCGTCGGCACCTACCGCATCCTGACGCCGGAAAAGGCGCGCGAGGCTGGCGGCTATTACTCGCAGTCCGAGTTCGACCTGTCCGGGCTGGGGGCCATCCAGGACGAGCTGGTCGAAGTCGGCCGTTCCTGCACCCATCCCGACTACCGTGGCGGCGGCGTCATCATGCTGCTGTGGTCAGGCCTGGCCGAGTACCTGCGCCGCGGCGGCTACGAATACGTGTTGGGCTGCGCCAGCGTCAGCCTGCGCGACGACGGCGTTACTGCCGCCGAAGTGTGGCGCACCATTTCCAAGCAGTTGCCGCAGGGTGACGAACCACGCGTGACGCCACTGCACCGTTATCCAGTGGAAAAGCTCAACAGTACGTTGCCGGCGCGCGTGCCGCCGCTGATCAAGGGCTATCTGAAGCTGGGCGCCAAGGTCTGTGGCGAGCCCGCCTGGGATCCGGACTTCAATGCCGCGGATTTCCCGGTGCTGCTCAAGATGGACCGCATGGACGAGCGTTATCGCCGCCACTTCGGGCTGGACCAGCCCGCCACTGTTCAGCGCTGATCATCATGCGCCGCCTGTTCCGCCGCATGAAGATCAGGCTGATACGGCGAGCCACCCGGCCCTTGCGCATGGAGCTCAAGCGGCTCGATCGCGAAACGGATCTTTCGCCGTTTTAACGCGCCGGCCCCGCAGTGCGGGGCCGGATGCAAACGTCGCGGGCTCCCGCCAGTTCCTCAGAACTCCAGCAGTTCGAACGAAAATCCGACCTTGTTCCACTCGGCTTCTTCCGCGCGCAGCGTGAAGTCGCTCAGGGGATGTTGCGCCAGCCATTCGCGATTGACCCGCACCACGATGGAGTTGTCGCGCACCGAGGCCGTCAGCGGCAGCGGTTCGATTTCGTTGCGGCGGCGGAACAGCAGTACCGCCAGGCGCAGGCTGAGGATGGCCTTCCATTGCGCGCGCGAACGCACCAGCGGTTCCAGCTTGGTCAGCTTGCCTTGGTGGCCCAGCGCCAGCAGCGCCAGCAGTTGCTGGTCGGCGCGCGAGAATCCCGGCATGTCGGCGTTTTCGAGCACGTAGGCGGTGTGCTTGTGGTACGCGTTGTGGGCGATGGACAGGCCCACTTCGTGCAGGTCGGCCGCCCAGCCCAGGGCGGGCCGCAGCTCGGCGCGTTCCGGGCCATCCGGGAACAGCGCGTCGAACAGCGTGAGCGCGGCATGGTGCACGCGGCGCGCCTGGTTGACGTCGACGTGGTAGCGCTTCATGAACTGGCGCACTGATTCGTCGCGCTTGTCATGCTCGTCGTCGCGGCCCAGCAGGTCGTACAGCACACCCAGGCGCAGGGCGCCGTCGCCGGTGTGCATGACGTCGATGCCCAGTTCGTCGAACAGGGCGCTCATGATGGCCAGGCCGCCCGGCAGTACGTCCGAGCGTTCGATCTTGATACCGGGCAGTTCGGACGGGACCACGCGGCCCGAGCGGATGATGCGCTCCTTCAGCTTGTTCAGGCCGGCGCGGGTGATGCCGCGGTCCGAGAAGCGGCATTCGGTCAGGATCGCGAACAGCGCCTTGGCCGTGCCGGAAGAGCCGTAGGCTTCCTTCCAGCCCATCTTGCGGTACTGCTTGGCGATCACTTCGATCTCGCGCCGGGCCGCCAACTCGGCCTGCTTCATCTGGTGCGCGTCGACCACGCCATCCGAGAAGAACTGGCGGCTGTAGCTGACGCAGCCCATGTAGAGCGAGGACATCAGGCCGGGCTCATGGCCCTTGCCGATGATGACCTCGGTGGAGCCGCCGCCAATGTCGATGACCAGGCGCTTGTTGGGCGAGGGGGGCAGGGTGTGGACCACGCCGGAGAAGATCAGGCGGGCCTCTTCGCGGCCGGCGATGACTTCTATGGGAAATCCCAGGGCGGCTTCGGCGCGGGGCAGGAAGTCGCGGGTGTTGCGGGCGACGCGGAAGGTGTTGGTGGCGACGGCGCGGACCCGGTTGGGGTGGAAGCTGCGCAGACGGTCGCCGAAGCGCTCCAGCACCGCGATGGCCCTGTCGATGGCGTCATCGCCCAGCCATTTTTCGGAGTCCAGGCCGGCCGCGAGCCGGACGGTTTCCTTGAGGCGGTCGATCTGATAGATCTGGGGCGTACCGTCCTGTTGAACGATGCGTCCGATGGAGAGGCGGAAGCTGTTGGACCCAAGGTCCACCGCGGCCAGAAGTTGATCCATGCGGCTCGTAATATTGGCTGAGAGGTGGGCCGATTATAGAGACCCCATGTGACAGCGCTCCCGATTACGCTTTTTTTCTTACGGAACAGGGGCTTGCGGCGCATCGGCGTCCCGCTATACGTCCCGGTTTTAGCGTACGCTACGTTTTTGGCGTAGTGTCATGGAACCGTCACTTTTTTGCAGTAAAACTCCACGCTCTCCCTACGTATGGAATCCGGTATGCCCTCACGCCCTCCTGCCGAGCCCTTGCTTCTGAACCGCGAGTTGTCGCTGCTGAAATTCAACGAACGCGTGCTGGCGATGGCGGAGAACCCCAAGACTCCCTTGCTGGAACGCCTGCGCTACGTATGTATCGTCAGCTCCAACCTGGACGAGTTCTTCGAGATCCGGATTTCCAGCCTGAAGGAGCAGCAACGCCAGTCGCCGAATCTGGTGGGGCCGGACGGCATGACGCCGGACCAGGCGTTCGAGAATGTGCAGCAGGCGGTGCACGAGCTGGTCAACCGCCAGTACAACCTGCTCAATGACGAGATCCTGCCGGCCATGCATGCCGAGGGTATCTCGCTGCACCACGCGTCCGAGTGGAATCCGCAGCAGCAGGAATGGGCGCGGGACGTATTCAACCGCGACGTGATGCCGCTGCTGACGCCTATCGGGCTGGACCCGGCGCATCCGTTTCCGCGCGTCTACAACAAGAGCCTGAATTTCATCGTGTCGCTGTCCGGCGCCGACGCCTTCGGCCGCCAGGCTTCGATCGCCGTGGTGCAGGCGCCGCGCGCCTTGCCGCGCCTGATCAAAATGCCGCAGGAACTCTCGGGCCAGCCCGAGGGCTACATCCTGCTGACCTCGTTGCTGCGCGCCTTCGTGGGAGAGCTGTTCCCCGGGCTGGAGATGCTGGGCTGTTACCAGTGGCGGGTCACGCGCAACAGCGACCTGTTCGTGGACGAGGAAGAAGTCACCAACCTGCGCCATGCCTTGCAGGGCGAATTGTCGCAGCGCAACTTCGGCGCCGCGGTGCGCCTGGAAATCGACAAGCTGACGCCGGTCGAGCTCGAGCACTTCCTGCAGCGCGAGTTCTCGCTCAAGGCGGAAGACACCTACCGCGTGCCAGGGCCGGTGAACCTGTCGCGCCTGATGCAGCTATGCAATTCGGAGTCGCGGCCGGACCTGCTGTTCCCGGATTACCGCGCGCCCGTGCCGGCGCCGTTCGACCGCGTGGGCGACAAGCCGGCCGAGTTGTTCGAGGCGGTGGCCGAGCAGGACCGCCTGCTGCACCATCCCTACCAGTCCTTTCAGCCGGTCATCGATTTCCTGACCGCCGCCGCGCTGGATCCAGACGTCATGGCGATCAAGCAGACCATCTACCGCACCGGCGAGGATTCCGAGCTGATGAAGATCCTGCTGGCCGCCGCGCGCGCCGGCAAGGAAGTGACGGTGGTGGTGGAGCTGATGGCCCGCTTCGACGAGCAGACCAATATCAATTGGGCCTCCAAGCTGGAAGAGGTGGGGGCGCACGTGGTGTACGGCGTGGTGGCGCACAAGACGCACGCCAAGATGGCCGTGGTGCTGCGCCGCGAGAAAGGGCGCCTGCGCCGCTATGCTCACCTGGGCACCGGCAACTACCATCCGCGCACGGCGCGGCTGTACACCGACTTCGGCCTGCTCACCGCCGATCCGAAGCTGTGCGAGGACATGGACAAGGTGTTCGCGCAACTGACCGGCCTGGGCGCGCGCCGTTCGCTCAAGGCGCTGATGCAGTCGCCCTTCACCATGCATGACGGCATGGTGGCGCTGATCCGCGCCGAGGCCCGCGCCGCCAAGGCCGGCAAGCGATCGCGCATCATGGCCAAGATGAACTCGCTGCTGGAAGAGCAGGTCATCGAGGAACTCTACAAGGCCGGCCAGGCCGGCGTGAAGATCGACCTGATCGTGCGCGGCGTATGTGCGCTGCGCGCCGGCGTGCCAGGGCTGTCCGAGAACATCCGGGTGCGTTCCCTCGTGGGAAGGTTCCTGGAGCATTCGCGGGTCTTCTACTTCTATGCCGACGGCGAAGAGACCGTGTACCTGTCGTCGGCCGACTGGATGGACCGCAATTTCTTCCGCCGGGTCGAAATCGCCTTCCCGATCTACGACAAGACCTTGAAGAAGCGCGTCATCGACGAGGCCTTTACCTACGCCCTGCGCGACAACCAGCTGGCCTGGCAGCAGCAGGCCGACGGCGACTACGCCCGCGTCAAGAGCCGCCGCGAGCCCTTCAACCTGCACCAGTACCTGATGCAGAAGCTGGGCGTGTAACGTCCCGCTGCACTGCCCCGGTCCCGGGGCGGTGTTCCGAAGCAAGACCCCGCCCATTTTTCCACTATGCCCCCGTTTTTAAGGGCGGCCGACGAGGCGGCGGTCACTCCGCCCCCCTTCGAGGGTGGCGTTCGAGGCAAATCCTCCCAAGCCAGGCCGCGCGGATCCGGCTCCGCCGGTCCGCCACCGGCGCCCCCCTGGGGGGGAGGCGCGCAGCGCCTCGGGGGGGGGATCATGACTGTCACTATCCTGTCATCTTGGGCTCCTAATATGCGAGGGTCGCTGAAAGACAGGCAATTTCCAAAGCCTGCCAGACTCCTCCAACGAGCACAGAAGGAACCCTGATGTTCAAACGTGTCTTCAAACAAGTTTCCCTGGGCGTCGCGCTGAGCGCCGCCGTGTTTGCCGTCCAGGCCGCCGACGTGACCGGCGCCGGCGCATCGTTCCCGTACCCGATCTACGCCAAGTGGGCGTCCGACTACAAGGCTGCCACCAACAGCGCCGTCAACTACCAGTCCATCGGTTCGGGCGGCGGCCAGCAGCAGATCATCGCCAAGACCGTCGATTTCGGCGCTTCGGACGATCCCATGAAGGCAGCCGACCTGGAAAAGAACGGTCTGCTGCAGTTCCCGGCCGTCATCGGCGGCACGGTTGCCGTGGTGAACGTCGACGGCATCGAACCTGGCAAGCTGAAGCTGTCGGGCAAGGTCCTGGCCGACATCTTCCTGGGCAAGGTCAAGAAGTGGGACGACGCCGCCATCAAGGCGCTGAACCCCGACCTCAAGCTGCCGGCTGCCGACATCATCGTCGTGCACCGTTCGGACGGCTCGGGCACCACCTTTGGCTGGACCAACTACCTGTCCAAGGTGTCGCCGGACTGGAAGTCGACCGTGGGCGAAGGCAAGGCCGTCAAGTGGCCCGTGGGCCAGGGCGGCAAGGGCAACGAAGGCGTCGCTGCCTACGTCGGCCAGCTGAAGAACTCGATCGGTTACGTCGAATACGCCTACGCCAAGCAAAACAAGCTGGCCTGGACGCAACTGCAGAACAAGGACGGCAAGTTCGTCCAGCCGGAGCAGAAGGCTTTCGCCGCCGCGGCCGCCAACGCCGACTGGAAGAGCGCGCCGGGCATGGGCGTGGTCCTGACCGACGAGCCGGGCGCCGATTCCTGGCCCGTCACCGCCGCGACCTTCATCCTGATCCACAAGTCGCAAGACAAGCCGGCGCAGGGCAAGGCCGTGCTGGAGTTCTTCGACTGGGCCTTCAAGAATGGCGCCAAGTCGGCTGAAGCCATGGACTACGTGCCGCTGCCGGAAGCCGTGACCAAGGAAATCCGCGCCGCCTGGGGCGAAGTCAAGGCCGCCGACGGCAAGGCCGTCTGGAAGTAAGTGATGGATCGCGGAGGAGGCCCGGCAACAATGCCAGCCTCCGCCGCGCACTCCATCGGCGACCGTCCCCAGAGCTGCGCAATGGCGCAACGACAGGGACGGTCGGCAGCAAGACCTTCGAAGTTATCCCCCCAGGTTTCCTAAGGAAAGTCCATCCATGAGCGCGGTAATGGATAATAGTGTGCCGCTTCCGCCCAGCGTGGCGGACTCCGTGACTACCGGCACGCCTTCGCCTATGAAGCAAAATAAAAACGCGCTGATGGATGCGCTATTCAAGAATCTGACCCGCCTGTTCGCCTTCCTGGTGTTCATCCTGCTGGCGGCGATTCTGGTTTCCCTGATCTACGGCAGTCGCGAATCGCTGGCCAAGTACGGCCTGTCGTTCCTCTGGCTCAATGACTGGGATCCGGTCAATTCGAATTACGGCGCCGTGGTGCCCATCATCGGCACCTTGCTGACCTCGGCCATCGCCCTGATCATCGCCGTGCCGGTGTCCTTCGGCATCGCCATCTTCCTGACCGAACTGTCGCCCACCTGGCTGCGCCGCCCGCTGGGCACCGCGGTCGAAATGCTGGCGGCCATTCCGTCCATCATCTACGGCATGTGGGGCCTGTTCGTTTTCGTCCCCGTGTTCCAGCAGTATGTGCAGCCGTTCATGATCGCCACGCTGGGCAACCTGCCCGTGATCGGCGGCATCTTCGCCGGACCGCCTTTCGGCATCGGCATCTTCACCGCCGGCCTGATCCTCTCGATCATGATCATCCCGTTCATCGCCGCCGTCATGCGCGACGTGTTCGAACTGGTGCCGGCGATGTTGAAGGAATCCGCCTACGGCCTGGGAAGCACGACCTGGGAAGTGATGTGGCGCGTGGTGCTGCCCTACACCAAGTCGGGCGTCATCGGCGGCATCATGCTGGGCCTGGGCCGCGCGCTCGGCGAAACCATGGCCGTGACCTTCGTTATCGGCAACGCCTTCAAGTGGTCCGGGTCGCTGTTCTCGCCGGGCAACTCGATCGCCTCGGCGCTGGCCAACGAATTCAATGAAGCGGGCGGCATACAGAAGTCGGCGCTGCTGGAACTGGGCTTGATCCTGTTCCTGATCACGACCATCGTGCTGGCCTTGGCCAAGATGCTGCTGGTTCGCCTGTCTGCCAGTGAAGGCAAGAAAACCTGACGCGCCGCGAGCACAAGGAAAAGATCATGGCTGTATCCGTACTCAATATGCAGAACGGCACCTATCGCCGGCGCCGCGTGATCAACCGCATCATGCTGACCGTGTCGCTGGGCACGCTGGTGTTCGGGTTGTTCTGGCTGTTCTGGATCATTCTGACGCTGTTGGTGAAGGGCGCGCCCGCGCTGTCGTACACGCTCTTCACCGAGATCACGCCGCCGCCGGGACAGACGGGCGGCCTGATCAACGCCATCTTCGGCAGCGTGATGATGGCCGGCGTGGGCACGCTGATCGGCACGCCCGTGGGCATCCTGGCCGGCACCTACCTGGCCGAGTACGGCCAGCGCGGCTGGCTGGCGCCCGCCACGCGCTTCCTGAACGACGTGCTGCTGTCGGCCCCGTCCATCATCATCGGCCTGTTCATCTACGCCGTGTACGTGGCCCAGGTCGGGCACTACTCGGGCTGGGCCGGCGCCATCGCGCTGTCCATCCTGGTGATCCCGGTGGTGGTGCGCACCACTGACAACATGCTGCTGCTGGTGCCCAACAGCCTGCGCGAGGCCGCGGCCGCGCTGGGCTGCCCGAAGTGGCGCATGATCACCCTGGTGTGCTATCGCGCCGCCAAGACCGGCATCATCACCGGCGTGCTGCTGGCCATCGCCCGGATCTCCGGCGAAACCGCGCCGCTGCTGTTCACCGCGCTGTCGAACCAGTTCATGTCCTTGAACATGAACGGCCCGATGGCCAACCTGCCGGTCGTGATCTACCAATACGCCGCCAGTCCCTTCAAGGACTGGAACAACCTGGCATGGGCCGGCGCCACGCTGATTACGCTGCTGGTGCTGGGCATCAACATCCTTGCCCGCAACATGTTCCGCAAATAAAGATCGCTTTGCCGGCGCGCTGGGCGCGCCGGAGCCAAGGGAAACCAAATGGAAAACACCGCTACCGCCGTCAAGAACAAGATCGAGGTCAAGAACCTGAACTTCTACTACGGCAAGTTCCATGCGATCCGCAATGTGAACATGTAAGAAGGTCACCGCCTTCATCGGCCCGTCGGGCTGCGGCAAGTCCACGCTGCTGCGCACCTTCAACCGCATGTTTGAACTCTATCCCGGCCAGCGCGCCGAGGGCGAGATCATCCTGGACGGCGAAAACCTGCTGACGGCCAAGACCGACATTTCGCTGATCCGCGCCAAGGTCGGCATGGTGTTCCAGAAGCCCACGCCGTTCCCCATGAGCATCTACGACAACATCGCTTTCGGCGTGCGCCTGTTCGAGCGCCTGTCCAAGGGTGAAATGGACGAGCGGGTGGAATGGGCGTTGAGCAAGGCCGCGCTGTGGAACGAAGTGAAGGACAAGCTGCACCAGAGCGGCAACAGCCTGTCGGGCGGCCAGCAACAGCGCCTGTGCATCGCACGCGGCGTGGCCATCAAGCCTGAAGTGCTGCTGCTGGACGAGCCGTGTTCGGCGCTGGACCCGATTTCGACCGCCAAGATCGAAGAGCTGATCGCCGAACTGAAGAACGACTACACCGTCGTCATCGTGACCCACAACATGCAGCAGGCCGCGCGTTGTTCGGACTACACCGCCTACATGTACCTGGGCGAGTTGATGGAATTCGGCCAGACCGACCAGATCTTCGTGAAGCCTACCCGCAAGGAAACGGAAGACTACATCACGGGCCGCTTCGGCTGATCGCCGGGTTTCGGCCCTACGAAAAAACGGCGCGCTTTTCGGAGCGCGCCGTTTTTTCTTTTACTGCCGCTGCAGCGCCTGCTTGGTTCCCGCCGAGGCTTGTTCCGGGAGCGTGCCCGCGTGGCGGCCGGGAATCAGCACCACGAACACCGCCGCCAGCACGGCCGCGCAAGAGAACGCAATGAAGTTCCAGGCCAGCGGCAACTGCAGGCTGGCCAGGTAGCCGCCCACGATGGGGCCGCTCATGGCGCCGATGCGGGCAAAGGACAGCGCCCAGCCCGTGGCCGCGCCGCGCGCGTGCGCAGGGTAGTAACCCGCCAGATAGCCCGTCAGGATCAGCGACGAGGAAATGCTGCCCACGCCAGCCAGCGCCACCCACACGTAATTCACTGCCAGCGGGTTGTTGTAGGTCAGGCAGTAGATGCCCACCGCGCCCGCCAGGTAGAACAGCGCGACGATTCTGCGCGGCTCGGTCTTGTCGGCGAAGCGGCCCAGCACCAGGCCGCCGATGGCCGAGGCCAGGCTGAACACCAGCAGGAAGGAAATGCTGGAGCCCAGGTCATAGCCATTCTTGCGCATGATCTGCGGCAGCCAGGTGTTCAGGCCATACACCAGCATCATGCCCAGGAACAGCGCGCCCCAGAAGCACAGCGTGGCGCGCAGATGGCGCGGCGCGAACACCGCCGCCATGACGTCGCGCCAGGTGGACTTTTCGCCCGCGACCTCGCGCGGCCGGAAAGATTCCAGCGAGGTGATGCCCAGGCGCTGGGCCTGGGCGCGCGCGCCGGCTTCGTCACCCTTGGCCAGCAGGTACTCCAGCGATTCGGGCAGCAGGCGTGCCAGCACCGGCACCAGCAACAGGGGCAGGGCGCCTACCGCGATGACCGAACGCCAGCCCCAATGGCTGAGCAGCGCCATGGCCACGGCGGCCGAGCACAGGATGCCCAGCGAATAGCCCGAATACATCACGCCATAGTTGAAGCCGCGCTTGGCCGGCGGCGAATACTCGATGGTCAGCGCCGCCGCCACCGGTATCACCCCACCCAGCCCCAGGCCGCCGATGAAGCGGAACACGGCGAACCAGGTCGGCGTGGGCGCCCAGGCCGCGCCTATCATGGTCAGCGAGAACAGCGTGACGCAGCCCAGCAGCATGCGCCGGCGGCCGAGCAGGTCGCTCAGCGTGCCTACTGCGAACGAGCCCACGAACATGCCGGCCAGCGCATAGCTGCCCAGCACACCCAGTTGCAGGGAGGTCAGGCCCCAGCTCTTGTCCTCGGCCAGCGCCGGCAGCACGGCGCCCATCACGCCGACGTCGTAGCCTTCGAACAGAATGGCCAGCCAGCAGACGAAAAGCACGGTATGAGTGGTCCGCGCGGGCGTGGCCCAGGCGGTTGGAGCGGAGGCGTTTGCCATGTGTTTCCCGATGTATATGTATGGGGTTGTGCCTGTGTGCCCGCTGATTCCAGCAGGCATTCCGGCGCGAAAACACAGGGCGGCTGGCCTGGCGGCCAGTCCTCTGGCGGCATCCACCGCAGCGTCGGAAGCCGCATTTAATTTAGGCTTGAAATATATAGGTGTCAATCAGGGATGGCCCGGCAGGGGGCTGTGCGGCGCGTTGCGGGGGTGGGCATAGGCCGTCCGCCCAGTATCTGGTATAGTTGCCACCCTTCGGGGCGTAGCGCAGCCTGGTAGCGCATCTGCTTTGGGAGCAGAGGGTCGTGAGTTCGAATCCCACCGCCCCGACCAAGTTAGCTCAATGTCGTTGAGCTAACCCTTTTTCTTTGCTTGGCTTATGGGACAACATATGGGACAACAAAGCCAAAGCTGAGTGGGGCCGCAATTCGGGGGGCGCTCCAGGCGCGTCGTCGTGCCACCCAGGAGACTCGCACGGCGAAGCGTTTCGCTTGTTTATGGAGAGGGGCGCGAGAGGGCAGGGGTGAAGGAATTCGACGAAAAAAAAGCCGAGCATAGTGCTCGGCTTTTTGTGCTGTTCGAAGAATGGTACAGCTACGTCGGCTGGCTTCGAAAATACTGGGTGCCAACTGATCCGCTGATGCGCGCATCCAGACGCTGGGACTATGCGTGCTGCACACTCCGGTTGTACCTGAGAGGTCGTTCCCTGGGGGCGGCAGTGGTGCGGGCATTCTTTTGTTCGCGGACCCACGCCTGGACCTCCGATGCGGGCCATCGCGATGCGCGCCCTACCTTCGCAGGCGCCGGGAACGTCCCGTCCTTGATTCCCTCGTAAATCTTCGTCTTTTTGATGCCCGTGGCTTTGATGACCGCAGGCAATTCTAAAAGCTGCTCGCTCGGTTCCTGAGCGAATTCGTTGGTGTCGATCTCGCGCGCATCCATATGCCGTCCTTTGCTTCTGCCCGAGGTAAGAGAGGCGAGTTCGTCGCCTCCGACGCGGCGACGTATGGCGTCGACCCGGCTAGTAGGTTGGCGTAAAGATAAGTGTTGCTTTATTAAGTGTCAAGTGTTGATTAAATCTCGGAGGTCACGCGAGTCGCTCGGCCCAGGTGAAAGGAACGCGTGCGACTACCCGAACGAAATCATCAAGGTCCTGAACTGGAACATCGATCGGGGCGACCTTTGTGCTCTCGGTAGATAGCCGAAGCCCCCCGCCTGGAAGACGTTGGACGAAGCGAAGGTCAACCTGCTCTCCCTGCCGGATGAGATACAGGCCGTCCGCATTGACTTCCTTCACATCGCTTTGCACGAATGCGATATCGCCCTGACGGAACGTAGGTTCCATGAACGCCCCTTCTATGTACACAAACCCCACAGCAGTTAGGTTCGCGCCCAGAGGAAGGCGAGCGTTGAGCCAGGTCCGGCTAACCCGCAGGTGTCGGATTGCGCATGCCGTTGGCGGCAACATAGTTCCGTAATTCAGCCGCGCTCCGAGGAAGGGAATGTCGATGGTCTCTGCGTCCGAACCCGCGAGGGCCGAAAGGTCAGTAGGCGCGCCGACGGGAATCTCAGGAGAGAGCCAATAAGCGATGGAGGTACCGAAGACTTGGGCTAGAGCCACCGCATGTTCGCGGTCGAACCGGCCATTGTTTCTCCATCCGTAGACGGCAGGCGTGCTGACGCCTAGCCGTTCGGCTAACGCGGCGGCTGAGACGCCGTTCGACTGCATCTGAAAATCCAGCTTTGCGACAAAGTCGCGTTGCATCTGTGACAGCTGCGGAGACGTGGAGCCTTCAGGCCTCTTTGTCTTTTGTGTCATCGGGGTTTACCTTCCATAAAGTATCGCTTAATATTCGCAAACTTTTACTTAACCGAATTCGCGCCCATGGCTACTTCCAATAAGCTCGCGACCTCGACAAGAGCAACAATAGTCGAAGCCGACCGAATCAACTCTTCCGTCGCTATCGGCGGGCGGACGGCTGGCATAGTCGCGGCGCTGGCGCGGCTTGCTGAAGTAACCCCGCCACAATCCAGCCTCTGGTTAAAGGGGGACACGGCGATGCCTCTTCGGCGAGGCATTTTAGTGGAGATAAATAGCGAGAGTCGCGTTTCTTTGGAGGGGCTCATTCAGGAAGGCCTCATCTCAGAGCGAGACGCGCTCATCGTCCGATACATTCAAAACCCGGCTGAGTTCGCCGGCGCGGAGCGACGAGCCGCGCTACTCGACGCGCTGCGTGCTCGCCCATGAAATGCCATCTTCTGCAATCCGTGCCGCTCAATGTCTGACCGGACAAGACTGCGATGCACTTCTACCCCCATAACATCGGCGACCACGTCAAGGACACGCGGCACCTGACTCTTTTGGAAGAAGGGGCGTACCGCCGTTTGCTTGACCACTACTACACCATCGAGAAGGCGCTGCCTTTAGACGAGGCCGACCTCTGCCGCAAACTGCTCGCGCGGAGTGACGACGAGCGCAAGGCCGTGGGTGTGGTGCTGAGGGAGTTTTTCGTTCAGACCGAAAGCGGGTGGTGGCATAAGCGCTGCGAGGAAGAGATCGCTGCGGGCAATAAGCGGCGAGACCAGTCCCGCGAGAACGGGAAAAAGGGTGGCCGTCCGCGAAAGTCGGTGCCGCCTCAGGAGCTACCTGGAGGCGACGGAAGACCCGATACGGGAAACCCGGACGAAACCCAGCGGGTTATTGGCGGGTTAGCGCTAGGTTCTGGCTCTCGTCCGGGCGATGGCCTGGAATCTGCGCAGGTTGACGGACTGCCGCCGTGCCCCCACGAACGGCTCGTAGAGATTTATCACGACCGAATGCCCCTCAACCCCAGGATCAAAGTGCTTGATGACAGCCGCCGAAAGCTCCTCGCAGCGCGCTGGAAGCAGGCTGCGAGGCTGGACGTGCCTCCGTTTGGTTATCACACAATCCAGCAGGGCCTGGACGCATGGCACACATTCTTCGAGATATGCAGCGAGTCCGATTTCTTGACGGGGCAGGCGCCACCGTCAGAGCCGGGACGACCACCATTCGTCGCCAGTCTGGACTTTCTCATCTCCCCCGACGGATTTCGGAAGTGCGTCGAAAACCACTATCACCGCGAGTAAGTGTTACAAAACGGCGCCAAACTTGTTACAGCGGTAATGTTTAGCCAAGTAGTTACACACATAGCAAGAAATAATTACGAAACTTTGTCACCTTCTGCAATAAAGCAGCGGGTCAGCAAAGGAGATCAAGTGATGTTGTCTAACGAGCTGCGGCGCCTGTTGTTTCAGGGTGAAAGTGGCCAGAAGCACGATGCAGAGCCGCTTCCATGCCTATCCGGCGACGAGGTGCTGGCGAAGGCGCACGTACCCACAAGGTACAAGTCTTGCACCTTCGATACCTTTCACGCGTACAGCGAAGAACATAAAGCGAGAAAACTGGCTTGCGAAAGTTACAGCAAGCATTTCAACGTCGCGCGCTATGACGGCGTTTCCATGGTGTTAGGCGGGCCTCAGAAAGGCAAAACGCACCTGGCGACGGCGATGCTGTTTGCGGTTATCGCAAGCGGTAGCACCGGCCGGCTTATACGCGCCCGCAGGGCTATCGCTGCCGTCGTCGAGTGCGGGGAGGATGCCCTCGCCGAGCTAGCCAATCCAGACCTACTCGTGTTGGATGGGCTGCTCTCGCACCCTTGGGATGGGGCGGGTCGACATGCGATCTTTGAACTCATCGAACGCCGCTTCGAAGAGGTAAAGCCCACAGTCATCACCACTCACCTTAGAAAAGCCACTTTTTTGCGTGCCGTCGGCGATCGTATTGCGTCGCGGTTGCGTGAGAACGGCGGCAAGTTTGTTTCGTTCGAGTAGTTCCAGAAGAAATGCGCCGCACAATTCCGGAGGGTGATAGCCCACTGCACGCTCGGGCTGGCACGGCGGAGCGAGCTTTGCTCGGAGCCCTGCTTGTTAACAATGACACCTTCGACCGCATCGCGCCGGTGAGGGTTGGCGCTTCGCACTTTGGCGCCCATGGCAATGCCCTGATCTTCAGCGCAATTGCTTCCCTGATTTGTCGGGGGCAATTGGCTGACGTGATTACCGTGCACGATCTCTTGTGCGAGCGCAACGAAGCACCCCGCGCCGGCGGGTTACCCTATCTCAACTCGCTTGCCGCGGAGTGCGCCAGCGCCACAAACGCAATTCGGTACGCCGAGATTGTGGTCGAACAGGCCTTGCTCCGACAGCTGATCTTCGTGACGTCGGAGATCCAAGCTTCTGTATCCGAACCAGGTGGCCGGAACGTGCATCAACTCCTCGACCATGCACAGAAATTGATCGGCGGTCTGGGGGAGCAAACGGTCAAGCGGGACGCTGTGCCCATCGCTGCCGCAGCGGCACGCTTCATTGAACAGCTCGACCAGAGAATTTCGGGAGGCATAGCCCGAGACGTCGTCTCTACAGGGCTGACCGATCTGGACAAGGCGTTGCACGGCGGACTGTTGCCGGGGCGGTTGTACGTCCTGGGCGGTCGCCCGGCGATGGGGAAATCGGCATTGGCCGGCACGATCGGAAGTCACCTCGCTGCTGACCAAGTCCCGACGGCGTATCTGTCGCAAGAAATGCCCGAAGAGGAGCTCACCGGGCGTACCTTGGCTCAATGGTCCGATATTTCGATCGATGCGCTCCAGGCGGACAATCCAGAAGCAGTGCAAAGTGACTTCTGGGCGAGACTCGTCACAGCGGGACAGCTTGCGGCCACAGCCACGCTGTTCATCGACGAAACCTCTGGCTTGACGCTTCTCGACGTAGCGTCCAAGGCGAGAACTTTGAAGCGCAAATCAGGCCTGCGCGTTTTGATCGTCGATTACCTCCAGCTCATGGTCGGGACTGAAGAGAAGCGCCACAGCCAGATCGAAACTATCACGCGCGGTCTTAAGAGCCTCGCAAAGGAGCTTGGCATTTCTATCTTGCTCCTGTCCCAGTTGAACCGCGAAATCGATCGAAGAACCAACAAACGTCCACTGCTCGCCGACTTTAAGGACTCAGGATCCATCGAGGCGGATGCTGACGTTGTGATGGGGATATACAGACCCGAGCAAGATGACCCGGATACTCCGTATCCGGGTTGTGCAGAGCTCCATATCCTGAAGCATAGAGGCGGAAAGCTGGCAAAGGTGCTGCTGGCTTACAAGGGGATGGCGACGAAATTTCACGATTACCACGGTGCGCCGCCCCTAGATTCTGCTGTTGAATCCCGCGGGCAGCATGCTCGGAAAGGCTTCGACAGGCTGCCTCACAGGCATGCAGGCACATAGGATGCAAAAAACCCAACCACAAACCAAAAAGTACACATTGTTAGGTATGAAATAAAAAGCGCCATAAATATAATCGAGGCATAGACAATGGAGATGTCATGCTATTCAAGGCGTTTTTCGGCACCGCCGTATTTCTCGGGACAATCGCTTGGCTGGGCTACTCCCTGGTGGCGACTGAGCCGTGCGAGCGGATGGACCGGCTAGCACTACCGATTCGGCTGACGATGGACGCGACGCGCTTTATCGCCAGCAACCTGTTTGCTGGACCGGAGCACACCGAGCTTCGTCTATCCCTCCTGGAGCTGAGCATAAAGGTGGATTCCGGCGCGCAAACCTACGCAAGCGCCGTGCTCTACGGGCCCAGTCTTACGTGCAAGAACTTCCTGTAAGGCGGAGGAGGCGATGAGTAGACTCGGCCGTCAGCGCGATCAATTTATCTACATGGGCCCGGAAGACAAGCCGGCCGCCGACTTCCTGAACGAACTCTTTCGTCGAGCGGCATTAGAGGGCATGACCGACATTCAACTTCGCTTCGTCCATGGCGCCATGCGCCCGGTTGAAGTTGCTGACTCGGGGGTTCGTCTAATCAGCTGGCTTGAGCCGGAGTACGAAGGGGACCTCGTCAAGCATGTCGAGGAAAAGCTCCGCGCACGTGCAAGCATGGACTTGTCCGAACAGTTCATACCGATGGATGGCGCGATTCATCTTCGCTATCCGGAAGATGGGCTCAAACTGAGTCTCCGTGCCAGCTTCCTTCACACCATCGTCGGCTCAACAGCCGTATTCCGGCTCGCTCGGGAACAAGCACAACGGCTTGCCTACCGTGACATATACATGCCCTTAGCAGTCCGACGCGTAATCGACCAGGCACTCGCGGTACGCGCGGGAACGGTAGTGGTGTCGGGCCCCATGGGAAGCGGCAAAACGACGCAGCTCATGGCATACATGGTCGAGTTGCGCGACAGAGGAGAGAACGTCAAGACCGCAGAAGAACCTGTGGAGATACCTACGCCTGGCATAGACCAATGTGAGCTGGTGCCGGGAAAGGTCACGTATCCCATGCTAGCCAGGGCATTCCTTCGACAGCGTGCCCACCGCATCATGATCGGTGAGACTCGGGACGAAGAGACCGCTGAGGCGTTGGGCCGCAACGCGAACACCGGTTGCCAGCTCTGGACAACCACGCATTCGGATACGAGTGCGCTAGTGATTGAGCGTTTGCTCGAACTGAAGATGCCCCGGGACTTGATTGCGAAGACGCTGCGACTCATTATTGCGCCTCGCCTTGTGAGGACCATCCCCGCCGAGGCGACGGTCGAATGGGTCGTACCCAACGAATCTAGCAAAGCGTGGTTGAAGGCCGTCGGGGCCTATCACCCGGACGACAAGTTCCCGGTCATTGTGAGCGACCACGACATGTCGGAAACCAAGATGCCGATCTTTGAGGTTATCCAGATCGATGATCGCGTGCGACGGGTGATTCTGGCCGGCGGAGACGCCAAAGAACTGTACGAAGCGGCGAGCTATCAACCTCAATTCGAAACTCTCGCGGAGGCGGGCGTCCGCCTCGCGCGCGAAGGGAAAACCACGCTCAGCGCCATTCAGTCCCTCCTGAACCCGGCCCTGTGGCCTACGTTTGAGCGGCAGAGGCTCGACAAGAGGTTGATCGCTTCGGGTGTGATAACTCCCGCGCAGGCGTATCAAGCGGTGGAGACGATGGCTCGCGTGGCCATTGAAGAACATCGCGTCCTTGAACTGTGGGAAGCGCTCATTTCGACTGGAGCGGCGACGCGCCTCCAGGTCATCGAATGCTTAGGCCGAACAAAGGAAGCGGTGGACCTCCTCGGATACTTCATAGACAACGGGATCCTGGCAGAACAACCAGTACAACACGTGATCGAAGAGTGGAAACGAGGCGAGCGACGGCAATCGCTTTTCGCTATGTGCATTGACCAAGGACTACTGAGCAATGAGCAAATTCAAGATGAGGCGTTCCTGCATTACCGCCGTGCTGGCATTAGCCACAACTAGCGCCCTGCACGTAGTGGCGAAGGCGCAACCCTCTATGGCAATGGGTGGTGAGGGAAAGGGACAGTCATATACCCCGCCAATGCCATACCGTGAGGTTGCCGAGGTTGAAGCGGACAAGCGAGTGGTACGCATCTTTTTCTCATTTAGCTGCCCTTTTTGCCGCACATTCCACACGCCACTGCGTCAGTGGGCCAAGAGTCTCCCAGCACCTTGGCGATATGAGTTCGTCCCGATTCTGCTTGCCGATGGCACGGGAATTCACGAAGCCGCAGGGTATTTGGCCGCGCAAAAGGCGTTGGGGCCTGCGGTCGCGAGATTCGAAGATGCAGCCTACCGCGCTATCCAAGGAGAAGGCCGCTCGCCGCGAGCTCCTGAAACCTGGCGTGGCATCGTGAACGCGGCGGGGGGGAACGTGCTGGCGTTCGAGGAGGCCTGGGAGAGTCTGTCGCCGGCGGAGGTCGCAGAGCTTCCCCGGTCGATGATCGCATACGCCGTGGACGCTACGCCGACAGTCGCTATCGCCGGGAAGTTCGTTCTGACGCCTGACGGAGTGCAAGGCGACGAAGCCTTGTTTCTCCAACTGTGCAGCGGACTGGTGTCACGGGCGATGGGGCACGCATGAGAACCGCTGCCTCGCTATTGCTATTGTCATTGATGGTCGTCTCACCGGCCTCGATGTCGAGCCCAATTGCGAAGGGCACGCTTTGCTTTCGAGAGGCAGCGGAACGCTACGGGGTCAGTGAAATCATGTTGCGTGCGATAGCGTGGCATGAGTCAAGGTGGAAAGCGAACGCCTTGAACGACACCTTGAACCGAGACGGCAGCGAAGACGTCGGGGTGATGCAAATAAACAGCTGGTGGATCGAGAAACGGCTGCCTCGCTACGGAATCACACGTGAGCACCTTTGGGAGCCATGCTTGAACATCCACATTGGTGCGTGGATCTACGCGGACGAAATTGCCCGCCATGGCAACACATGGAAGGCTGTCGGCCACTATGGTTCTCCCAATGAGAAGGGCCAACAGTGGTACATCGCTAGGGTCAAGAAGGCGTTGGAAGAGGTGCTCGCTGGAAAACCGGAATCCACCCGAAGGAAAGCGGCGATACCGCGGCCAAGTGGAGCGCTGACGGCAAAGCAGATTGTCATTCACACACAGAACTGAGGGAGAGAATTATGCGAAAAGAACACGCCTTGGAGGATCGTATCAAACGGGTGAACCGACAGCTCGACGATCTGCGAGCTCAGAAGCGGGACGTGGTTATCCGCCAGATTCTGGCGCAACTCGATAAAAACGGGATCACCCTGAAGGACCTGAAGGCAGCGCGCGCAGCCGGCAATAAGGCACAGTCCAAGCCTGCTCCGGGCAAAAGAATAGTGGCACCCAAGTATCGCCACCCTGACACTGGTGAAACGTGGTCGGGGCGTGGGCGGGCTCCGCGCTGGCTCGTCGCCGCCGAACTGGGCGGTGCCTCTCGCAACGACTATCTCATTCCCGCCTGAGGTTCTCGCGCTCAATAAAAAAAAGGCCCATACAGGGCCTTTTCTTCGAAGCTCTCACCGTAGCACCAGGTCCGCCGGGCACGCAGCCCACCTCTGACGATCGTTCTCGCGCCAGCAAGGGTCCAGTCGAGAAAGCTCAGAGTCTAAGACGTTCGAAGCTGCATGCACCACGCTACTGTCGTCAGACGCAATGGAGAATGCGCCGATCGCGCCGCGGCCGAACTTGTGTAAGAGGAGCGCCGCGAGCTTACGTGTCTCGGCACCGCGTCGTACTGCGTCAGAGCGGGATTTCGCGTCTTCTAGGATGTGTTGTATTAAAGCGCCCGTGAGCACGTCATGGTCCATAGTTGATAGTCCCAAAGAAATGATCCGGTGATCGACAACTAGTCGTCACCATGGGAATAGGTCGGACCAGCTGCTGTCCCGCCTTCCTTTTGCCGAGGGGTTGCGTCCAGTGAGATACCAGTTGTCTCCCTGCTGGGATGCGATAGAAGCCTCATCGAGCCTTTCAAGCGCGGCGCACTCGTCCTGGTCCCTCACGGCGTCCAACGTCATAATGCCCGGCTGCTGCCATATCCGCTCAGCTACGTTCACTGCGGCGCGACCGCCGCGCATGCGAATGGAGTCTGCAACCTCCTCCGGTAAAGAAAATAGGCCAAGTTGAATAGGCTCTGAGAATACGTGCCACCGCTTCCACAGCTCGAATTGCAGACGTAGCTGTACGACGCCAGGCCGGGCGCCGTGAACGCGGCAGCAGTTTTCGAACGAGAGAGGGCCATCATCAAATCCCAGGAGCCACCGGCCGGCGTTCATGATGTCCCGATCTTTCGCACGACTGTTCAACAGAAGCTGAACGGCCGTTTTGATGGCCAGAAGCGCCCATCGTTCCGGACCTTCCTCAAAGTCATCGACCGTCAGCTTGGCTACGACTTCTCGACCGGGCGCTTCCTTCTTGCAGATAGGGAAGGGAAGATCGCGGAGTGTGGCTTCAGCAAATTCTGGATGATCACCCAATGGTCCAGCCAAATTGTCTTGAGCAAGTAGGCGATCCAAAGTAGAACTGGCTTCGCCACCGCCGTCAGGCCAGGTGATACTAGATCCGTAAACAGGTAGATCAAAATCGCCCTCGTCCAGCTCGCCAGAAGTAGGCCAAGCACTATCACGAGGGCTATCAAGCCCCAAAATTGAATTTGTTCGACCATGACCTTTGTTGTCCATAGCGTGCATAGCGGTAATAGAGGTTCGGGCGTACTTCAAGCTCTGGCGGCCTTTGCTGCGGTGAGATATCGGTCCGCATTCTTGAAATAGTCGCAGCCTTTTACTTGTTTACGTTTGGTGCGATTGACGCGGATGGGAACTGCCTTGGACGATAGCCATTTCGAGATCGTGATGTTTGGTATCCGCAGGTTGAATAGCTCGCACCCTTGATAGAGCATGATGCACTCACCACGGTCGACCTTCTTTAGGTCATCTTCAGTGACGCGGTATTGCTCCTCCTCTGACTCTGCGATCGCGTATCCCGCATCAGTGCTGATCCCGCCTTCAGGCGCGGGCGTGATTTTTGGCGTCGATTCGGACGCACGACTGGTGGCGCTGATGGTCGTCTTCGCGAATGTCCCTTTGCCGATCATCTTGGCTGCCTCCTCAGTTGTCTTCGGGCTCGCTAGCTTGAAGAACAGCTTCGTATCGGTGTTTTCTTCCAGCATGTCGCGAAAGTCTGGTGACACGGCGTCGAGGTTGGCGATACTTTGGAACATCGCCCACACCGAAATTCCGGCACTTCTTGCCTGCTCAAAAACTCGATTCATCGCCATCAGCGCGTAGGCTCCGAACTCGTCCAGCAAGGCGAGATATGGGAAACGCGATCTGTGCGACTTCGGTAGCTGCTGTATCCGCGCGATCGCGGATCGAAGATCTGCCAGGAGCATCTTCGCAAAATTTCGGGCGGATTCGTCCTTCCCCATTGTTGGCAAAGAGACGTATGTAATCTTGTTCGACATCATGCTGTCGAACAGACGCACGTCCGGGCTGTACGACGAAAGGTCCCAGTGCCGAAGGCATGCAACCGCCCAGCGATGCCGCCTAGGGTCTCTTTCAGACGCTTCATGTTGATCCTGGCTGAGGCTGGCCCCGTGTCGTTCCCGAATCCGCCTCGGTACTGCTCTATCCAAAGCGACAGATTTTTCGTTGCGGGATGGTGAGGCAGCACGGAGCGAAGGCGCTCTTCTAGCTCGGATAGTGCGCGCTCGTTGTGCAGCAGTATGGAGAGATCAATGCAGTTGTATGCCAGCCCAAGCGCCTGAACGCCTCCGACGATCGCCCCTAGTGCCTGCTTTGCGGATTGACGATAGTGCTCTGCGGCTGGGGCTACTTCTGGAGCGGGAAGGCTCGTCAATATTCTGTCGGCGACCTCGTCCGGGTCGCCTTCAAGGACGGAGTTGTAGCTGTTGCTATTGGCAGGATCCCCAAGGTTTATGAACTGCATGTCTTGGTACCGCCCCGCCCAGCGGGCGACTTGCGCAACCCACGACATGTCGTCGCTATCGAGCTTGGCGTCGATCATGAGCAATCCGCCACCTCGAATGATCTGTTGCAGCATCATCAGCCGGGCAAAAGTCGTTTTTCCATAACCGCTTCGTCCCGCGACCATACCGTGGTATGGCAGTGCTTCGTCTGGGAGCCGAACGGCACGCCCGCGATCAGTCGTGTAGCCGATCAGCATGCCATCGCTTGAGAGCAGGTCGCTGGAGCGGATGTTGAGCTTTGAGCGGAATAGATGCATGCCAGCCATGCCATGCATGCAGCGTCCGGCCACCCATGCAGCACCTAGCCCAGCCAGAGCGTAAGAGGGCGCAGTAGGCAGGCCGCTGAAGGATGGAGAGGTCGTCAATACTGACGACGAAATTGCCGCTAAGGCCAGGGTGTCGGCAGCCCCGCCCAAGCGATTTCCAAAAAAACCTATTCCTTTCATGTCCTCCTAGCCCCCTGGGGCGCGCGGCACGACGCCCAAAAAATCAACATGGACAGGTTGAGATATAAACATTCATCGCTAAAATACCACGCTATGCAAATAGTGGGAGGCGTCCGAATGCGGCGTTTTATTGGGTTGGTAGGAAGTGCTCTAGTTCTGACATCGAGCATGGCGGCCGCAGCTGAAGGCCAGAGTCAGTTCGATATGCGCGAGTGGATCGTGCCGGAGACGTCCGCCCTCGTGACCGTTCCTGAGCATTCTGAACATGCGGTCGCAACACCGAAACGGGTGGGACCTGAAAAGCTCCAACCGGTTTGGTCGGTTCAAGGGCCGTCTACGTACCGTCCCGGAACATGGATCGATACGAGTTACCGAAAGGACCCGAGACTCATACTGAGCCAAGTCGTTCGATTCGATTTTGATTTGTCGGAGTCGGCGTCCACGAACGCTGCGGCACTGGTTGCCGCGCAAGTTGCAGGGCAGGGCGTCACGTATCTGGTGGTGGGGCATGCGGATGAGCGCGGTACCGACGCCTACAACCTCGCCCTGTCGAAGCGCAGGGCGGAGGGGGTGAAACGTGCGTTGGAAGTTGCGGGCGTACCCGCCAAATCAATCGAAGCGCGCTGGTACGGAAAGAGGCTCCCGGTGAGTTTCGCTGATCAGAGCCTCAACCGCCGCGTGGAGATCCTGGTGAGCGGCGATCGTCCGGCACAGCTTAGGCGTGGAGCTAAGGCGGTGGGAACTACGCCGCGAAGCTATCCAGGCCTTGCGGAATCCCCGTCCGGTCAACCACAACCTTCCCCTCGGACCATCTCGCCAGGATCTGCCGCATGCCAGGTGCCTGGAGCGCAGGTCGTCGGCGGAAGGATCGTACCTGCTTCGAAAAACAAGGAGTGCAACCAATGATCGACGAAATTGATATTCCCGCCCACACGGACGACATGCCTTCATTTCTTCTATGGGAAATGGACGAGTTTCTGGTCTTGATGCTGTGCTTCCTGGGCGGCTACATCGCTCGGGGCATGTGGCCGTTCGTAGGCGCCGCGGTCGGACTTTGGTTCACAGCGCGAATGCGCCGCTGGAAGCAGAACGAGATGATGGGAGCTATCCCACACATCGTGTTTGCGGCAGGTTGGGCCGGTATCAACAAGCTCTATCGGAACGCAAAGCATGGGGTGCTGTGGTCATGAGGCTCAACTTTCTGACGAAGTCCTGGCGAAGCGCGGAGCGAAGCGTTCAGTTTTTGCTCGTGATTGTTCTGATCGAGAGCGTGGTCACCTTGGGCGCGCTGTACGGCTGGCTGAAGAAAGACGTCGTGACTCGACTGGTTCCGCCTCGCATGACAGTAGAAGCAGAGATCAGTGCCGACAGTGCGTCCAAGGACTACCTGATCAGCGTTGGTCTAACGGCGGCGACACTCACCGGGAACGTGAGCCCCAAGAATGTGACGTTTGTGGCAGACGCGATGGGGCTCATCACGTCGCCGACGATTTATCCGGAAGTCAGGCGCCGGCTCTTCGCGCTCGCGATGGATCCTGTGTTCAAGGACCGCGGCGGAAGCGTGACTTTCACTGCTACCGGAATGGATTACGAGGCGCGCACCAAGACGGTGTTCATCAAGGGCGAGGTCCAGTCTACGACTACGGCCGGCCCGATCGGGAAGGGAACTCCGTACGTTTACGAAATCCAAGTCGACATCGAGAACGGCTGGCCGCAGATCTCCAAGTTCGATCATTACCCAGGCAAGCAAGAGAAAAGCCAGCATTGGCAATCAAGAAACCGTCGCGCGCTTGAGCGCGAGGCCGCTGAGCTCGCGGCGGATCAACGTGATGAAGAAGCAGCAAAGGATCCTTGGTTCGACGACGCTGTTCGCTTCGGCGCGGCCGGCGGGAGCGTCGAAGCCAGAGATCTCATGAGCGATGAGCGGCGTCAGAACAACGAGCAAGGAGAGAGTAAGTGAAGCGAGTCGTTTATAGCCTACTTCTGGCGTCATGCGCCGCGTCGAACGCCTTCGCCGTGGACCAATACAAGCTGCCCGCGCCCGGGCAAGCTGCGGTGCAGCGCCAGGCCATGCCCGGCATCGGCACCATGCCCGGCGAGGTCGTTCAGCGGAGCAATGTGGTCCCTGTAACGGGGGAAGAAACCGTGCCTGTGGACGTCTCGGCCACATACATGAACCGCATCGCAACCCCGTTTGCACGAGCAAAGGTAATCGATGCCACGAGCGGCGAAGACAAGAAACCTCAGCTTGGGGAAATGGTGATAACGGCTAACGGCTCGTCCGTGTATGTACATGCCAATGGCGCGACTGATGCGCAGGCCATTTACATCACGGGCGACCAGCCGGCGGATCCTGTCATCTCGCTTCTCCTCATTCCGAAATCGATACCCAACCAGGTGATTCCTCTTCAGCTGAACGGCGGGGCCAGCACTGGTGGTTCATCGACGTCCGGACTCGATGCGCGTGCAAAGTCTGATGTGTACACGGATCAACTGGTCTACGCGCTGCGGACCCTTGCGTCGGGGGGGCGATTGCAGGGCTACGCGGAGGGATACATGCCTTCTGCGGTTGCTGCTATTGGTGAGGTGAGCATCAGGCCCCTGTCGCGGCATTCTGGGGCGCACTACGACATATACCGGTACCGGGTATCTGGGCCGGCTGATCGGACGGTGGAGTTGCAAGAGCCCTCCTTCTGGGCCGAAGGTGTTCGCGGGGTCGCATTCTTCCCGTCATCTGTTGTGGGAAGTGGCGCGGAAACCGACCTCTTCGTCGTCGCGGACAAGTCCGCCACGGGGCAGGGAGGAATGCAATGAGCGAGAAGAAAGGTCTGAAGGACTGGTGGAACGAGCAAGGCTCGGGTGTCCGTCTGGGGATCGTCGGCGTTAGCTTCGTCGTCGTCGTGGTGCTGCTCTTCATTCTTCTGAAGCCTGCCCCCAAGAAGCGGCTTCCGAAGAATCCCGAACCCCCAGTATCGGCGAACATGCTGCTTCCAAAGCCAAAGGATCGCACGGTCGAGATGCTCGCAGGCGACCTTACAGCGCAATCCAAGCAGTTGAAGGATCTCGGAGACCAGATCAAGCAGGAGCGCGAGGCCCGGAAGCAGATTCTCGGCCGTTTGGAGGACGCGATCGACAAGATCAAATCGGCGCCAGGTGCGGACGGTGTGTCCAAAGACATTCTTTCCGAGGTGCAGAAGCTGAGCACCCGCCTGGACTCGCTCGAAGGGAAGAAGGAGTTGGGAGCGGGATATCAGCTCCCGAATGCTCCTGCCCCTTCATTGGCCTCTGGAGTTCCCGCGGCGGCGGCCACGCCGACTCCCGAGGTGAAGACCATTCGCATCCGCGTTACGGAGAACGCGACGCCGAAGCCTGAAGAGCTACGGGCGGATTCCGAGACTCCTGGTGAGTACGTTCCGATGACCACCGTGTTTGAAGGGCACCTCATCACGGGTATGGACGCTCCGACGGACCAGTCCGCCAAGGCAAAAGTGAACGCAGTGCCTGGAATCCTCCGTGTTAAGGGCATTTCGTCAATGCCCAATGGACACACGTCACAGTCGCTCAACGATTGCCGCGTGCTCGTCGCCGGCTACGGCGGGCTTTCCGATGAGCGAGCCCAGCTGCGCACCGAAAGTATCGCTTGCATCATTCCCAATGACGATCCAACCAAAGAGCCTCGCGTCGTAGAGGCTCCGCTCGATGGGTTTGTGCTTGGCGAGGACGGGCGTGTAGGTGTGCGGGGAAGGCTCGTTTCGAAGCAGGGCCAGCTGATCGCGAAAACGTTGATGGCTGGCGTGCTATCCGGATTCGGCGATGCGTTAAAGCCGACACGCGTCCAGGGCTTGGATCTCAACCCTTCGGGAAGTGTCCAGACTCAGTCCGTCGACGCCAGCACGATCGGAAAGACCGGGCTCGCGACAGGTCTCTCCGACGCTGCGAAGAGCGTGAGCGAGTACTACCTGAAGTTGGCAGATCAAATGATGCCGGTGCTCGAAGTTGATGCCGGCAGGAAGGTGACCGTGGCACTTAAGAAAGGATTTGTACTGAAATGAAGAAGCTACTACTCGTGTGTTCGCTAACCGTGACCCTTAGTGGTTGCGCATCGATCTTGGACCCCGCGGGCGGCCGTTCTTCGTTCACATGCATGGATCCGAACAATCCGGACTCGCTGCAAGACGGAATTACGTGCAAAACGCCGATGGCCGTCATCAAGTCGACCGATCAACCGATGCCGCTTAGGGAAAGCGACTTGCCTTTCGGGGTGACCGTGAAGGACATCGAGTCCGGGGCGGTCGCGGGCAATGTGCAGATCGGAAGCTTCCCGGCTGCCAAGAGCGAACGGCAAGGGGCGCAAGGAGCCCCGATTGCAGGCTCGTATGACCTGGCCAAGGCCGTCGGTGCCGGTGCTGGCGGTGTCGCTGGCGGTGACATATACGGCAAGCCCGTCCGCGAGCCAGCCGTGGTGATGCGAATTTGGGTAGCCCCGTGGATCGACGCGCGTGATGACCTGCATTACCCCTCGTACGTCTTCACCGAAGTCCAGCCTCGCCGCTGGGCTATGGGGGCGGCCGGTTTCGTCAATCGCGGCATTCTGGCGCCGGCGAAGATGGTGCGGCCGACGGGCTCCAAGCCTGTCGGATCGCCGCGTGTGCCGCGATCCGAAGGGTCTCAGGGGGCCACTGACTCCTCCGCGACAAGCACCAGGGACAACACCATTAAGGACATGGGAGGGATGCCGCAAATTACCAACCCGTAGCAAACGAAAGTGTCACCAACCAAGGATAGAAACTAAAGGAATAAAAACATGGAAATCTCCCTCAAGTCGATGACTTCTGGTTCCAGCGAGAGTGCGGTCCAGAACCCTCCGAAGTGGCTGCTCATGGTCGCCGCCCTCATCATCATCGCCATTGTGTCGCTGGCATCGGCACACGCTGGTGGCGGCGGCGACGCGTTGACCGAATTCAACGACTTCCTGGAAGACGAGTACAACGGCTCGCTTGGCCTGGCTATTGGCCTCGTATCGGTCCTGTTCGGGCTCGTGGCCACGGCGGTCATGATGACTTTCAAGCCCGCCGCGATCGGCGTGGGCGTGGCGTTCCTGATCGGTCCGTTCGTCGATGCTGTCGTGAAGGCGCGTGCGTCCGGGTTGCCCGAGGCCGTCGTACACGTCGTAACTACCGGGATTCCCGGCCTCACCCTCTAGGGGTGCCTGCGCAGAGGCGGACTGAACCCTCTATCTGCTCTACCAAGTAGCAAATGCAGGAAGGCAGCGACGTCCGGCTCGATGCCCGGACCCGCTGCCTTAGTCTTGCTGTGCACCCCTTCGCATATCTTGGCATGGCCGCTAGTCGGCAGCCTCGCGATCGCAATCATCCCCACCCCGGACGCCAGATAATGAGCAAGCTCAAGAAAAATCATCCCGCCGAGAACATCACGGTCACCTCCAATATCCTCTACTTCGAATCCAAACGGTTGAAGGAGCGATTCATTGGCGCGGTGGGTGTCACCTCGCCGGTGGTGGGAACCGACAACCAGTTCGTGGAGCGCCTTTCAGTATCCTTGTCGGCGAACCTTCCGGCGGGGTCCATCATTCATTGGGGTATCCTCGCGGATCCCGACATCGATGCCATTGTGGAGGGCTACCTCTCAGGGAAGGCCGGTGCTGGCGGCATATTGGCCTCGATGGCTCGCGAGCATGCCGAGTACATAGCTTCAGGGACCACACAGCCGCTCATTCCGACGAATGGAGTTCGGGTCCACAAAAAGCGGCTATTTGTCGGAATTAAAGTGCCAGTGACCGCGGCTGATGTCGCGGCCGACGATCTTGCACCCGCGACCGAGCACGTCACAGGACTGTTTGACCGCCTGAAGACCGCAGGTTTTCATTTTCGTCTGCTCGACGAGGCAGGGTATCGGCGAATCGTTAAGAAGGTCCACAACCCCTGGGCTTCAGACGATGATTGTGTGGCCCCATTGGACGAAGAACGTCCGCTCAACGAGCAGATTCTTCCCAACTCGTTCTCGGTCGACTATTCCCAAGATCACGCGTCGATATCGTTCAATGACGGGCAGCATTTCGCCAAGGTGCTCCCTCAGCGTGCGCACACATGGATCATGAATGAGGTGATCGGCGACGCGAAGGGGCTGGCCAACCAGATCCAGGAGCCCTTCTACCTGTCATTCGTCATGCTGTACCCCGACCAGCAGGCGCTTAAGCGGAAGGTCGGCTTGATGTCGACCGTGATCAACAACCAGGCGTACGGGCCGACGATCAAGCTCTGGCCTGTTATTGGCTACAAGAAAAAGCGTATCGACACACTCGTGCACGCCCTGAATGGTCGCGGTGAAATAGGCGTGCAAGTGTCCATGGCCCTTGTTATCTATTCGAAGAGCAAGGACCGACTCCGCTCGTATAGCGAGAGCTTGTGCACTTACTACCGCGCGATCGGCGGTAAAGGAAAGAAGTTCGATATCCGAGAGGACAAGCGAATTCTGCGCACCGTATTCGAGCAGGCGCTCCCGTTGAATGGGAGTGAAGGCGGGTTGCACCGGTCCTTCCGCCTGCGCTCCATGTCGGTTCCACAAGCCGTGCGATTTTTGCCGATCTATGGCGACGGGACGGGGAGTCGAACCTCGTCAGGGACACTAGTTCTGACCCGTCGCGGCGAAGCTGCGATGATCGACCCGCTGGCTACCCCCGGGAATGCGAACGGGCTCGTATATGCAGAATCTGGCAGCGGAAAGTCCTTTTGGGTGCAGGCTGTGGTATCCGACATGCTGGCCGCAGGGGTGAAGGTGTGGATTATCGATGACGGCAGATCTTACGAGAAGATCGGTCGGTCGCTAGGCCCAGATAAGTGCCAGGTCATTACCTTCTCCAAGGAAAGTTTGCTCTCGCTAAATCCTTTCACATCCATTCCCATGGGCCGGCTTCAAGAGGAGATGTCACTGCTCTCGACCATTTTCACCAAGATGGCTGCGCCAAATGATGGGCTGGACGACGTAAAGCGGCCCATTCTGGAACGCGCTATCACGGCCGCGTACATGAACAACACGAACGAGGCCATTCCCGAGGACGTCGCCAATTTTCTGTTGACGCAGCCCGACGAACTGTCGCGGACGATCGGTAAGCAGCTATACCCGTTTGCCTCAGGCCAGTTTGCGCATTGGTTCAACAAGCCCTTCAACATCAACATGGACGCTCAGCTCATCATTCTGGAGATGGGTGACCTGAAGCTTCTTCCTCATCTGCGGGACGTGGTTGTTCTTCAGATGTTTGCCGCGATTGCGCGCAGCCGACAGAAGCTGAAAACCCAGGGAGTCCGCAATCTCTTGTTGGTGGAAGAGGCGAAACAATGGTTGCTGAATCCGATCATGGCGGAGGGCATTGACGAGTCCTACGCACGCGCGCGTAAAGACCTTGGCGCAATCGCTTGCGTGACCCAGGGTCTGCTAGATATCGGCAAATCTCCCCGCGGTGATTCGATCCTTCAGAACACGGCGTGGCATGCGATTCTCAAGCAGAAGCCGGATCAGGTGCAGAAGGCACTTAATCAAGACCACTTTTCAATCGACGCCTATGGCGCGGAGCCACAAAGTGGACAACGTCTACTCCGAGTTCATGTTTAAAGTCGACTCCGCATACGAGATCTACCGACTTGTCCGAAGCCGCTATTCGAACGTGATGTTCTCCACCAGCGGAAGGGAACGGACGGAGATCCTACGCATGATCGATCAGGGTGTTTCGGCCGACGCTGCTATCCGCAGGTTCCTCGACGAAGAGGCGCGCGGTGTGGTTCTCCGTCACGAACCCACTCTCACTATGAGCTGAGGCAAGACAACTCTTCTTTTGCAAGGTGATGAAATGAATTTGTTCTGGTTTTTGTACCTAAGCGCTGGCGTGGCGTTGCTGTGTTTCGTGGGATTGTGGCTGTTTCGGCCTAAGGCCATACGGCCAGAATATGCGATCACGGTGATCGTCGTGGTGGTAATTGCGTCGACTCTTGCAGCATGGAACCTTGATTCGGACGGCCCGCTGAGTGCTGAGTCGAATTCCCCGCACGGGACACGATCGACCGCTACGTCTCAAGAAGTGGGCGGTGGCACGCCGGTCGTAGTGCTCGATGCGGCAGGGTTAGCTGAGCGCTTCTATGAGAGGGCGTCGCATGCCGGGGAGGTGAGCTCTCCGGTCGATGTCGCTCAAGATTTCGCGGCACAATTGGCTCGCGTCCTGCGCGACTATGAAGGCGCAGGAATTCTTGTGCTGAACAAACATGCCGCACTTGCTGTCCCGCCCCTGAGGGATGTCACCACAGTCGTCGCTGAACGCCTGGGCTTGGGGGCAGAGAAGTAGATGGCTTACCTACAAAGCTCATGGCGAAGAATCGCGACCAACTGCCGCCAACTGAGCAAGAACCGCACGGCAATATTGTTAACGCTGGTGGGCGCCGTGCTGGCGCTCTCGGCCCGTCCGGTAACCACAGACGCGTTGCGCCAGAGGATGCACTTTGCCCTGGATGTGCAGGTGGAGGAGAACCGCTGCCTACCTCACACCTTCTACTTTGTAAGTCTTGGGCGTCCCGAAGGCGGGCTTAGCCGGGGAATGTACGTGGAGTACATCGCCAATGGTGGACTGATGGGCCATGCCCTGGATGGGCAGCGGATTATTAAGATCGTGGCCGCGCTGCCGGGTGATCGGATTCGCGTGGACGATTCAGGCATCTCCATCAACGGAAAGCTCTGGGGCCCGCTGGGCCTGTCCAGTCGGCTTGGCGTAAGTGGGTTACGCATGCTGGGAGATAAAACGGTTCCAGAGGGCAAGGCGCTGCTGCTCGGCACCATGCCCGGATCCTACGATGGCCGGTACTGGGGATTCCTGGACCAAGACCAAATTATTGGACAGGCATGGCCCCTTTTTTAAGCCAAAAAAATATGATTTAAATAAATCATTGGTGGAACACCGACAGATGTTTGAAAATCCGATTCTCAAGATATTTGCCGGGCTGTGGCTATGCGCTGCGATCTTGCCGACCGTCGCGGTTGCACAAGACGCAAGCTTTTATGACCGCAAGGGCGAAGGTTGGTTTTGGTACCAAGACCCGGACTTGGATCCCGAGCCTGTAGACGAGAACCGAGTAAAGCAGCAGCCAATCACGCCGGCCGCCGCCGATCCCAAACCGCCCAAGGCTGTTGAGCCTCCTTCCTACAAGCGGCAAGAGGTGGAGCCCTTTTCCGTAGAGTGGTTACAGAAGCAGATGCCGGTGCTTCTGGGTCGAGCAATTGACGACCCAACAAAGGAAAACGTGGAGGCATATCTATACGCTCAACGAGTGGCGATGGACAAAGCGCAACGGTACGCAAACCAAGTTCAGATGGTTGTGGCAAATGATCCGTATCTAGACGAAAACAATCGCGTCCCACTGTCCAGCTTTGCGAAGAAAGATTTCCTGCGGTATCGGGGGGAAGGCCAAACCGAGGCGATGGAGCACCTCAGCAAGATCGGAGGTCTTTGGGTGTTCTTCGACTCGACGTGCGCCTTTTGTCCGCCGCAGGTCTCCGCTGTAAGGGATCTTGCTCGCGAATTCGGATTCCTGACCAAATTCATTTCGATGAACGGCGAGGCGGTCCCCGGGCTTGGACAGGATGAGTTTGTGCCGAATGGCGGCCAGGCGCAGCGGCTAGGTCTGCGCCTCACCCCCACTACGGTGTTCGTGGTTCCACCCGACAACTACTACATCCTGTCGCAAGGGATGATGTCTCAGGATCAGCTTCGTGATCGTCTGATCGTCGCTGCCGACTACAACGGGCTGCTACCAGAAGAAATCCTGAAGAAGCTACGCGTGTTCGATCGCGGCGTGCTCAGTACCGAGGACATGAAGGCGGGAGCGGGCGACGACCCAGGTGAGTGGGTGCGCTATTTGAAAGAGCGGCTGTCGGGCCAGTACTAAAAGGAAAACACTATGAAGTTGAGACTTCACATGCGAAGGTCCGTCGTTCTTACGGCACTCGCGGTCGCTTTGATCTTGTCACCTGCGGTAAAGGCGGCGTCGCTGAGTTCTGAGCTGGACGGCATGTTTGCGAACGCGACCGCACCTGGGTCGTTCAACAGCCAGCTACGCAACGGCTTTGTCGGTGGAGGAATTGGTGTGCGAACTCCGGTTCGTCCGATAAACCTTATCGCGTTTGATCCGCCGAGGCTCGCTGCTGGATGTGGTGGCATAGATCTCTATGGTGGCTCGTTCTCGTTCATCAATAGCGAACAGCTGCAAGCCCTCCTTCGGCAAATCGCGGCGAACGCAATCGGCGTGGCATTCAAGGCGGCGATCGACTATATCAACCCTGCGCTGGGCAAGATCATGGGTGACTTTCAGTCGATATTGCAAAGCTTGATGCAGAACCTTCGCAATACCTGCGCTCTTGCCCACACTGTCGTGAACTGGGGAAAACAGGCGTTGTTTGCCTCAGAGGAGTCGCTCTCCGCAGAAAATTCGGAAGGAAGCGGAGGCTTTGTCGACCGGGTGGCGAGCATCACCGATTCGGTCAAGGGCTTTTTCAGCAGCGCGAATCGCCAGTCAAAGGAGGCAGCGGATAAGAACGCCATTACCGAGACCGGAAATCTCGTGTGGAAAGCGCTGGGCAACTCTGGCGCCGCAGACGAGTTCGGCAATCTGTTGACGGGTGAGTCCACGCGAAAGGCGTCGAAGGAATTCGTCATGTCGCTTTCCGGTACGGTCGTTGTCGGCGCAGACGCCTCTGACAGCGATAGCGCAAAATCCATTGGCCAGGTTCGGGCGGGCACCGTCGACCTTTACAACATCCGAGATGGAGCCAAGGAGGGCCAGGCGAACCGGCTGGAAATGCTGCGTTGTCCAGCTAGTGGATACAACGACAGCACGGCTGACCGAGTACCAGACGGGCCGTGCACCACGGTGACGCTTGAAGCGGTTCCGTCGTCTTTCACGGGAGTGAAAGAACACGTCGCGAAGCTGCTGTACGGTTCAACGCTTGGCGCGAAGGACCAAGTGTATGCGGATTCCATTATCGCGAAGATCAACAGTTGCGAAAGCACGCGGAACGAGTGCGGATTCACGGCGCAGCAGCGAGCTCTACTGAACGCGGTATCGGCGCCTCTCTTAGGCCTTCTGGTCGCAACTCAACAGAACACGGCATCAATGACTCAAGTCGCAAAGCAACTTGAGCCATTGATCGTGAACGAAATAACGATCTCGTATGGGGACGCTGCGCTACGAGCCATTCGCCAAGCATTCTCGGGTAAGGACCAAACGACGATGCCGCCAGTGATCGAGGCTCGCGAACGGTTGCTGAGCGACCAAGTTCGTCAGATGCGCGAGGAAAATGCTATTCAGTGGGACCGTGTGATGAAGGCAAAGGAGTACTCCGACATCTTGGTCAAGTTCAACCCAGCCATTTTCAGGAATTATCGATGAACCCCCGGAATTCCATCGATACCGCCGTGAAAGCCCCGGCGACAGGCGATTGGCTGATTCGGGTCCTGACAGTAGCACTCCCACCGGTGCCCGGCGTCATTGCTATCGCGACGTGCATCTTTTGCTGCGTAATGTTCGCTCTTTCCGGAGGAAAGGTGGGCGTATTGCCGTGGGCGGGCTTCGCTGGCTTTATCGCACTGGCCGCCTGGCTCATTGTGTACACGTCGCTTTCAACTGTGCTCGTCGCGTCGCTCTTATTCCGGCGGCTGAGGTTTGGCGCATCAGAGAAGCGTGCCGTTTCGAAGAACGACATCCAAGCGGATTGAGGACTATGGCGACCTTTACTACCTACCTGACCGGCCCGCTCGATATGTTCTATGCCACGCTCAATGGCGTGGCCATGGCGTTCAACGACACCGGCCTCATTACTGGCGCTGCGGTGCTTGGCGGGTTGCTCGCGATCGCTTCCGGGGCCTGGTTCCACATGAACCAGTACATGCCAAGCACTGTCAATCGAGGGCACAGCATCTTCGAGAGCGCAGTGATAATCGTATTGGCGCTAACCGCTGCCGGATTGCCTATCCGCAACCAGCTGGTAAATGTGTATGACGGCAGCATTCGTGCGGTTGACAACGTGCCCGCGGTGCTTGGCATCCCAGCGGCACTCTACAGTCAGCTTAGCTACGGCGTCCTGGAGACCGTGGATACGTCTTTCTCGACGGTGAGCGGTAGCTACATGACTGTGGCGCAGAATGGCTTCGTTACACCGCTTGCGCTGCTTTTCACGATGCGTGGCGGTTTGGAGAAGGCCGACCCGGCGATGGTCGCGACCTGGAAGAATTTCGTGCTTTATTGTTCGCCAAACTCTGCGGTCAATAGCACAGAGACGGAGCAGGTTCCCGACTATTTCAACTATCTCTTGGACAACTCCAAACGGGGCGGCGTGCTGATCGGATACATCAACTACGACGGCACTGGAAACATCGAGGCCGGCGTTGCAATGTCGTGCATTGAGGCGGCAGAAGCACTGCGATCGCGCGTCGATTTGCTTTTCGCCAATGCCAATCTAGCCACGTCTCCTTTGAACACTCTCATTAACCAGAACATGAAGACGGCCAAAGTCGGCTTGGGAGCGGGCGGGCAATCTTCGTATACGGTTGCGGACGTGGAAAACAGCTACAACGCCCTGATGCAGCTCGGGGCCGGATGGGGCCAATCGGCCCAGCAGTTTATGCTGAACGCGCTGCTTCGCAATGCAACCGCCGACACATATCGATGCCGACTTGCCGCCACAAGCCCGTCGGCGTTCAACGAGTGCACCATGATGCAAAGCGACGCCATGGAGAAGTACAAGGTGGACGCAACCGCGGCAGGTAGCGGCTTTCAAAAGACGATGTTCACCGGCATGACGTATATGCAGATGCTGTACTACGCTTTTGGGGTCATTGTTTTCCTGTACGGTTTGATTGCGGGCGCGCGTTGTTTTGGAGCAATGGCGAAATTTATGCAGTTCGGCGCGTGGGTCTTCAGCTGGCTGCCGTTCGCGGCCGTGATTAATGGGTTCATCCAGCTCACCGTGGTCGAGAAGATGGGGCAGTACGCGCTCAACGCGTTGACATTGCAGAATTTCGATGCGGTGATGTACGACACGTTGAGTACCAACCTTGCATATGCCTCCGATCTAATGGCGGCTGTTCCGTTGCTGACGATGGCGATCATCTATGGCTCTCCGTATGCAATGGCCGGTATGGCCCAACGCATGTCCGGGCGCGACTACGTGTCCGAGGATAAGGTTGCGCCCGACTCCGTTAAGAACTCCGCTCCCATTCAAGTGACGCCGGCGTACACGCAGAATATGCATGCTGGCGGCGCGTCGTCCTATGCGGCCGATCGACAGATTCAGGTTGGGAACGACCTCTCGGCCATGCAGCAGAGTACGTGGCAGCAGACTCAGCAGGCTCAAGCGTCAGTGGCTGATGCGATGGCCCAGGCCCACTCGACTACCTTTGGGCTCAAGTCAGGCAGCAGCACGTCGACTGCTGTGCGGGACACGGTTGCCGCGGGTGAGGAAAGCGCACAGATGGCCGCTCAGCAGACCTTCAAGCAGCGGCTCATCGAAAGCGGAATGACGGAGCAGAAGGCAGATGCGATCTTCCGCGAGCAAAGCAAGAGCATTGGAACCAGCGTGGACGGAAAGCTGGGATTTAGTGCTCCCATGGTCGGCGGTGTGAGTGCTGGTCGGTCGGTCAGCTGGACCGATTCGGATGGGAAGCGGCACACCGAGACTATTACGCAGCAAGAGTCGGAGAAAATTAACCGGGCGGCCATGGCCGCAAACTCATCCGCCACGACGATACGAATGGGAGCATTGTCGGACGCGGCGCACCAAGTGCAGAGAAGCGACGGCTGGGAATCAAGCGATGTCAGGTCGGCCACCGGATCGGTCACAGAGACCGTGTCGCGCGCGCGCGCTGAAATGGAGACTTTCGCGCGCACTGAGTCCGCCGGAAGTCGAATCGGTGCGGGCTTCACTCTGAGCCTAAGCCAGAACGGGCATCTGCTGGAGAGGAATGATTCGTACGCCCCGGTTAAGTCGACCATCGATGACCTGCATAACAAGCTGGTAGAGGCTCGTCCAGAGCTTCAGTCGGTGACCAACACCACCTATAGGCAACTCACCGACCAGGCGGGGTCCAATCGCGCTGGATCCGAGGAATGGGCAAAGCTGGAGACGCTGCGACAGTATGACCAGGGCGGGTACGTCCGTGCGGTCGACGTGATTGCAGGTGCGACTGGCATCGGTGCTGGTTTCGATGCCGGTGCGTTGCGAGGCGTGTCAGGTGATGTGCAGGCGCTCGCCCCGCCTGACGTAACCGGCCGCGTTGGGCCTGGCGGCGACGCGAGCTATCGGAGTGCCGGAGTGCCGCACACGATGACCGGAGACCATTTGCGTCAACAGCTGCAAGATTCGAACCAGGGATCGACTATCGTGCGACGCGGTGAGACGCTGGAGGAGGCCAACCAAGCACGGTATGAAGGCCAGATCGCAGCGCCCGGCTCCCGTGCAGCGGATGTTGACCTGTCGGGGCGGGTCATTGAATCTCTCTCGGGGGTTCCTGCTTCCGATCCAGTCGCGCGAGCCCAGGCATACCTTTCGGGCCGCGCATTCGCTGATGCGCCGCCAGTGGATGGCCAGCTTCGTGGGGAGGCTCCTATCGCGGCTGATCGTCAGAATGCCCCGTCCAGCGCTAATCCCGCGCAGACGCCGGTAGCGGTGCCGGTGGCGGATAGCCAGCTTCGTGGGGACGCTGTGCCTATCGCGGGTGATCGTCAGAATGCACCGCCCAGCGCCAGTCCGGCACAGACGCCGGTATCGGTGCCGGTGGCGGAGAGCCAGCATCGTGGGGACGCCGTGCCTGTCGGGGGTGATCGTCAGATTGCTCCACCCAGCGCCACTCCCATACAGCCGGCGACCATGGCACCATCGTCGGCCTCCGGAGGGGGGGATGGCCACGTGCCCATGGCACGGAATCCCACCGCCGGAACAGAAATCGGTGGTGGGCTGGGGGCTGGCGCGGCCGCTGCGGCGCCTCGATCGTCCGAAAGAACCGAGGTTGTCTGGTCCTCTGATCCGCAGGATGCCGAAGGTAGCTCGCCCAGTGGAAAGGATGCGCCGGGGGGTCGGCTTTTTGACGGTCAGCAAGGTCGTAATATTCGGCCCAAACGCGACTGACCCACCGCGGCGAGCATGCCCCGCAACCAGCGGGGCTTTTTTTTGCCTCCGTTGCTTTCACTCGGAGATCGTGGGGAAAAAAAAACCGACATCCCAAAGGATGTCGGTATGTGCTGCTTATTGCGTCATGCGTTTAGCAAGATCCTCTTGAAATGCCTTTCGGCTGTCTTGCGCATCGCTTCGAAACTGACCAGTCTTGGCTGCAATATCTTTGTCGCGGCCAAGCGCGGTGGTGACGAGAATGACGAGAAAAACTGCGACAAGCACGAGTCCTACTACCATGCCAAACTTCTTTTGCAAGGTATCGACCTTCGTGTTCGCGGTCTCTGCATGTAACCGCTGTGCATCAGCGTGCAGCCTTTGGGTCTCCGCGGCGATGCGCGGAACTTCTGCTACAAGACGGGATGCGTCTGCGCGGTGCTTCTGGCCTTCCTCGACCAGTTTGTTCGCCTCGGCGTTGTACTTCTTAGCAAGGGACGACCTGGCTTCGTCGACGAGGTCCTCTCGGGCGCGGGCCCGAGCGAGTGCGCTTTCGTCGGCCTCCGGTTCTTTTGACGCACGCGCCTTGCCGCCAAACGCAGACTCCGCGTCCACTTCAGTCACTGAACCGTGATGGAATCCCTCGGCTTCGGACGAAGCGAAGGATCCGTCCAAGGCAAACTCCCGCTGGGGATCGATCTCTCGCTCTATGCTCACGTCCCTTGTCGCGCTCATTGGGCTCTCCTGTATTGTCGAATGTTACATCGGCGATATCCTAGTGGTCCTATGTGATCGGCATCTGAAGGTGGCAGCGGGGTTACAGTTGCTGGTGTGCCCACCGGCCAGCAAGGTCTACAATCGGTGAAAATTCTGTTAGGAGGCCCATGTGGCTACCGTGCTGAAATACGTCGTCCGGAACGGCGCGACGTCGGAGGGTGTAGCGCGCGAGGTGCACCGATTGGTGGCTGACCTTGAAAGCCGGCACGCGACTGTATCGGTCGTCCCCCTTCCGAACAGTGACCTGGAAACTGGCGAAGTAGGCTACCTCATCATTGGTGCAGGGGATGCCGCAGCCCGTGCGCCTGAGTCCGACCGAGCGGAGGGGCTTCTTCCACCTGACTTGCGTCACATGACGGGTGACAAGCTCGTTGACGACCTTATCGTTGCCGATATTCTCAGGTAAGTTCGGTCGTAGTTTCTTTCTGGTCCGGTACGGACAAAAAAAAATGCCTACTGACAAGTGTCAGTAGGCATTTGCCATTTAGGCGAGCTGATATACGCCGAGGGAGACGCGGACGAAAAACCGTTCCTCCTGGAGAACTTGGCGCACCTTCGCCTTCCAATGGACATTCTCGCGGGACATCGCATAGGGCTCCATGGCCGCGTAGATTTGATCCAGTGGGACGGGCGAGCGACCGTGGAGCGCTCGCCGGACCGCGGATCGCCACGTCGCGGCAACGATGTTGTCGACCCGTCGTTGAATGCGGACGAGCATACTGAACGCGCGGCCGCCGGCTTTCCTAAACACCAACAGTTTTTCGTGGCCGATCCGCACGAAGGAATTCGCGTAGTGTTTTCGGTCGCTGCTGCATTGGTGCTGAAGCTTAATGATCTCGTCCACGAGCCGGCCTGGTGCGATGCGTTCAACGAGCGAGGACAGGTTGTAGTAGCGTCCCTCTCGCCGTAGATTTCCCATCAGCACGCCGTAGTGTCCATTTGGAGCGCATGCGTCGTGGATATTCATCAACGATACCGCCAGGGCTTCGGTGAAATCCGGCAAAGTCATTCGGCTCATATCGCCAGGGTGTGGCACATTCCCCCACTGCGAGCCGCTGTAGTGGATCATGTCCCAGTACGGGGGATGCCACCACACGGCTGCCGCATCTTCGCCCAGAAAGGCGCGGAAGTCGTCCCGGAGCAGATCAAAGCCTTGATGCAGGTCGGTGCCCTTGAAGCGCACGCGCAACTCGGCAGCCACGTGCGCGCTCGTGCCGCTGCCGATGCTCGGATCGGCAAACAGTCCGTCCAGCCTTGGAAGGTAAGTTTCAACGAAATCCTTGATGACGTGTCCTGAGCAGTTTCCGCGATAACGGCTATTGCCGTAGCTTCCTCTGTCCGGATAAGAGCAAACGGACGTTTTGAACATGAGTGATACCTCGACAAAGAATCCGATCCCAACCAAGTCGAAGACATCTCGCGGTGGAGCATTTGAGTGGCTTAGAACGCCGCTCTCGTGGCGCCAAGCGCAGTGGCACGTGCGCGGGAGTTTCGGGCGTAATCATGGAGTCGTTAACCCCGGGGGGGACCCCGTCCTGCCGGTGAAGCAGGAGGGGGGGGCACCCCTTTGGCGGTGTTGACCGTCGGGTTCTGCTGAGGCCGAGTCATGAGGTGACGATCACATTGGCCAATGGTCATTAGTCATACTGCAATGGGAATTTCCTGCGGCAAATTTGCGGCCGGAATTTTCGGATCCGGGGGTTCCCAACACCCCGGTGAGGATGGCTAAATATTGCTTGGGAAGGTCCTAATACGGGAACGAGGGGGTCACAGTTTGCTTAACCTAGTAGGGCCCCGAGGGTCCGCCAGATGAATACGTACCGAACAGCCGCCGACAACGCTGCGCAGCGGGTCGAAGACATGAGACAAGTGATCGTTCGCATAGATGATGCCCTGCGCAGGCTGGACCAACTGCTGGACGCCTTGCAGCCGGCGTTGCCCGGGAAGCTTCGCGTCGAATGGCGACTCGTGGGTGTCGATAGAAGGACGTTGACTCCCCAGGTTGTTAAATGGCTGCGCAAGAACAACGAGAGCGTTTGGTGGTCGGTCGCTTTGCGGAAAGGGACTGCTTCCCGAAGCCGGCGCCGGTCCAAGGACTTCGAGGCCAATTCAGAAGCGGTGTCCAAGGTATGTCAGGAGATCGATCGATTACTCGACAAGCGAGCGAGGATTGGAACATTGCTGCAACGCTTCTCCTCTGGAGTTGGCGGGTTGTTGCCAGCCACATTGCATTGGCTCGACGAAATGGAGTCCATGCTGGATAAGATCCAGCGTCCCGCAGCAAATCCCCAGTCAAAGGGCGAGGTCTGAGGTGATGCCAACGGTGCATCAGTAGCTAGCCGGCCTGTCCTCGTCGTGCTGGTCAACGGCGCCAGAGTTCTCTCCAGATTTCACCACTTCAAATCCCCTAGCAAATTCCCTGGCAAATGCCCGCCTCTGCGAGGCGGTCAAAGGGCCTTGGCTCTTATGGTCGATCCTTCAGTGTTCTCTGCCGCGGAGCGCATGCGCTCGTACGGATGCTTGGCTACGCTGACTCCCAACTACGCGACGTCCATACACACAGCGCAGGCGTTCTCTACCCATGTGCCGAACGCTAGAGCTACCCATATCCCCACACAAAGGCACCACTCAGTGGCTAAGCTCCTTGACGGGGTTAGGAGCGTGCAGCCGGACACAGCTACATGCCCACAGCCTACTGTCACGGCTCTACTGGCCTGGCCAGGGGTTTTGGCTTTCCCTTCAGCTTGGCGGCCCTATACGTTATGCTGTGCCAGCAGTCATCTGGCTATCCACCATTGACCATTGTCGTCTGTTAACGGCCTTCAAGCGGCTAGGCGTCACAGTGGCATTCCTGGGCGTGGGTCCCGCCGCTCGTGGGATCCGGCGTTGCCGGATTGGATCGTGCCTCGGCAGTGGCGATACCTTCCGCCCCTTGCTCCTCTCCTGTCTTCCCTAGAAATTCCCGTTTTGGATTGCACAGTCCAAACGCTGAGTCGCGCCTGCGCGTCTTGGCCCCATAGGGATAATAGGTTATACCTACCCCGGGTCAACAGGCTTCATTGCGCAAATGTGCTTTTGGGCGTCCTGTGGTCGGGTTTCCCTTGCCCGGCAAGGGGAAAAGATTTCTCTCGGCTCTGGACCTGCTTTTTTTGCCCGGTGCTCCCTGTTTTGCACTTACGCGGGTTGGCGACAATTGTTTGTGCATCGAACTCGATTTAAGGCGTCGTCGGGGAAAGGGGTATGCAACCCCTTGGCCGTGCGCGGAACGCCCCGCCAGGCCTGCGTTATCCGCTTTGGCGGGCCGTTTGAGCGAGGGTTTGGTCGGGGTTTGGCGGTCTACCAGCATCACGGGCACGTCGACGGCGCGAAGCGGCGTTGACACTGGCGTAGCCAGTCAAGGGATGGGATTGGGATTGGTAATGGGATTGGGAGCTTTGCCTCGGGTTCGATCTCGGATTCCAGCAAAAACCCGGATTCAACCTGCCGCTATCCCAGGACAAACCGGCTGGGTTTTTGCTGGGTTTTTGGTGGGGTATTTGAAGCGGGATGAGGCATGGAGGAGGGCGCTTGATTGGCCTCTGGCGCAATCGTGAAAGCCGCTGGGATAGTTTTCGAAACCCACTGGGTTTTTTACGCAAGGCCGGAGGGGGTAATGATTGGAACGCGGGAGCCCGGTGTTCCTGCGGGTTTGGAGTAGGTATCCAGACGGATACCCAGGCGAAACCCAAACAAAACCCGCCGGGTTTTCTACGAGGGGGCGCGCGTAGCGCCTGAAGGATCGGACGTGGGCGAGGCGGCCCATTTGGACATCAAAACAACCCAGCAATAACCCGCTGGGTTTTCAGGAGGCAATGTTGATTTGGTTGGAACTCAGCGCTGCTGCGCTTGCCCTTGCGGCTATTGGCGCCGGGGGCGCATACCTTTGGAAGGGGCGTGCCAGGAAAGCTCCTAAGCGGGTCGAAAAGCGAACTGCGCCGCGAGCGCAACCTTTGGCCGGGAGTTTGGGAGGGGAGCGGGACGGACGGGCGCCTAAGCCGATCGTCGCTCCTGTGGTGCCTCCTCCTCCGCCGCCGCCACCCCCGAGCTTGTTGGCAGCCGAGAGGCAGCGCGAAATACGGGCTGAACTCAGTCACCGACTCGAACAAGCAGGCCGAGCCCTCCCCTCGGATGAGCAATGGAAGATGATTCTTACGCCGTCGACGTGCGTGCGCGTGGCGGCGGGTGCTGGCTCTGGGAAGTCGACGACACTTGCGCTGCGCGTCATCGTGCTTCGCTATTACCTGGGGGCGGCCTGGGACGAGATTACGGTCGTCACATTCACGAACAAGTCACGAGACGATTTCATCAAAAAGCTGCTTTCTAATGCCCAGCTTTTTGAGCCAACCATCAGCAAGCGGCTAATCAAAGCGAGGGTACGCACCTTTCACTCGCTCGCGTTCCGCCAGGCGCGGGCGGCAGGCCTGAACGTCAACACCGCGGACCGGATTCCGAAAAAATCCCCTGCCAAAGACCCGCACACGCTGGACGACGCCGGCGAACCGGGGGCGCCAACTGAAGATGATGACGAGGACTCGCCAGACACGCCGTTCGCACAAATCGCCAAGCTCGACGAACTGCCGGTTTTGCCCGAGATTTTGCGTGAGGTGGGCGGCAAGTTGCTGGGTGCCGATCCGGCCTTCAAACAGGCGGTCATCGGGCTTGAAAGGGCCTTTCTGTTCGCACAGCCCAGGGCCGGAGAGGCTGAAAAGCGGGTGCCGCGTGTCAAGCTTAACCAAGCGCGCGATGAGGCCCGGACGCAAGAAATTTACGAACTATGGTGCGAGAAATACCGCTCCGAGCTCGAAGCAAGCGGAATTGCGTTCAAGGTCGAACCGTTTTACTTGGGTAGCAACCCAGCATATGCCCGAGCAAATCCGGCCGCCGGTCCGTGGTACTCCAACGCTACTGTCCCGAGCCTGGCGGCCCCGGGCCAGCCGGCACCGCGCGTAATCCTAGGTATACCCCGGGAAGTGGCTGAGCTTGAGCCGCCCCGACGGTTCTCAACAGGGGGCGACACGATGATCATGGCTGTGACGTCCGCCTTTAAGGTCGGGTATCTGCAAGACATCCCGGCGACGATGCCGATTATCTGGATCTCAGAACCCTCTCAGCTGGCGCACCTCGCGGAGCAAGTCCGATACTCCCTAGGGGCGTTCCACGGCTTTCCACAGTTCCAGGTGCAGCTTGAAGGCGAATTCCTGCCCCGCTGGGTGTTGGAGGCATTCTGGGCAGAGGCTCAGTTCATTCAGTGCCTCGGACTCGATGTCGCAAAAGCCTGCGTCAAAATCGCGCCCGCGCTCAAAGGCGTGGACAGGCTGTTCGTGGAGGGGCTGGCCCGTTTCTGGCCCGCATTTATGGAGGAAGTTCACGCGAACGGCATGACGACGACCGGCGAGGTGTTTGCGCAGCTTGGGGGCGCCGCAGGCATGGCACGGCTGCCAGCCGACGCCTTGCGTAACTCCCGTCATCTTTTGATCGACGAGTTTCAGGACATCTCCTTGAATTTCGTGAAGTGGATCCGCGCTCTCCGCGATCGACAGCTGGCGGCCGACCGGAGTTCGAATCCGAAGCTGCCCAGCTCGTTCATGGTCGTGGGCGACGATTACCAATCGATTTATGGATGGCGTGGAGCGTCGCCCAACTTCTTCATCGACTTCGCAAAGTACTTCTCGCCAGGGTTCGAGCCGAGCCAGCTTGTGTTGTTGGCGAACTATCGTTCATCCTCGGAAATCGTTCAGACTGCCGAGATGATGCTTGATCGCGTCGCTTACAAACTGAGCAAGCCGCCGGCGGTCGCCAAAGGCCCGGCCAAAGACTTCGGCATACCCGTCAGCCTGACAAAAGTCGACGACGCTGCGGATTATCGCGCTCTCGCTGGGCTGGGGGCGGACGGTATGGTGATGGCGAGAACGAACACGGTCCTCGATAAAGTCAAGCCCCGGACCCCACGTTGCCAGTACCTCACCATTCATGGTGCGAAGGGCCTGGAGGCCGAGCATGCCGCGATACTGGGCGACGTTTCCGCTCCTGCTCCACATCCCATTCGCACCCAGTTGTATAAGCTGGCGGGATTGGGTGACTACGACCAATCGCAGCGAGACGAAGCGCGCAGGCTGGTCTACGTTGCGATCACGCGTGCCATGCACACGGTGAACTGGGCGATCGCTAATCCGCGCCAGGGCAGCCTGTTTGAGGAGCTTGACGGGCTCCTTCAAGCCCGCCCCAAAGCCCCGATCAAATCCTCTGCTTCAAACCCCGGGCAAACGCTCGACCAAGCGAGTGCGAGCCTGGCGCAGGCTCGCGCCCACCTCGAACGAGCGGGCGTCAATGCTGGAAATGGAGGGCATTAATGAGCGCGACGACAGCACAGGAGAAGGAGGGCTTCGTGCGCATCAAGTACCAGCGCACGGCTGCGGTGGCCGCAGGGGGCGGCAGCGCTGGCACCAGGCCGAGCTTTGTGTCCATGGACAAACTGCTTTTTGACGTTCTTGTCCGCTTAGTCGGTACCGAGGCCGCGGCGAGAGCGAAGATCAAGGCCTGGGCAAAAGAAGAGTCTGGTCGATTCGCGCCGGGGGGCGCTTCGGTGTCCAGGATGGTCCAGCAGAGGGTATATGCCCTCATGCTCACGCGTCTCCCCGTGCGAGGCGGATAGTTACAAGCGCTGGCGGACAATGGCCGTGAGGATCCTCATAATAGGCAATGGTTGCCTATATATGATGAGGGTGTTTTCATGGCCAATATCAGGTATTTCTGCGACCAGGGCGCGGATACTGTCGCGTTGCAAGGACGCGGAATGTTCGGCATGCCCGATGCCGAGTTCGCAGCCAAGTTTCCGGGCGTCCAGGGGATCCGTTATGACGGCTTCTCGATGCGGGTTGCATATCCCGTCGCCGGGGGCGGTGATCCGCTGCCGGTAACCCGCATGATCGAATACAAGGCTTTCCCGTCGCGCCATGAGTGCGATGCGCGGTGCATGAGCGCCCGAGGAAAGGTCATGCGCTGCGAGTGCTCATGCGGTGGGAAGAATCATGGCAAAGGCATGTTCTCTCGATGACGCGCGGGTGGAGGCGTTGCGCGTGCGCCGCCACATTCTCAGTACGGGCACCCAGCTGGCCTACATCGTGCAATGCGCCGGTCGCTCGTATGCGTTCGACGTGACCGATGAATGCGTCTGCCGACCGCGTGAAGTGTTGCCTCCCTATGCCACCCGGTTCGCGCGGGATATGGCGAAGGCGATCGCGGCTCGTATGAACGACGGACGAGTCCATCGCGGCATGGCCGTCAACGCAGTGCAGGCGCTGGATGCGTTCCTATCCCGGCTCAGTGCATAGCGGCGGACCTACTCATAGCGCAAACAGCAATGCGCTTTGCGCTATGCACATTGGCCGAACGCCGGGAAACAAACGAGTATCCAGGTAGGCAATAGTTGCCTATATCATTTCACTGTACCGGCGAGCTACGCCGAACAGATGCAACTCACCTGGAGGTCATATGTCGCAATTGGGTTTTGATCTTGGAGCCGCCGAGGAAGTCTTTCGCGCGGCCGCTCCCGGAACATGGTTGGGGGAAGTGCTGCCCCGGGAAGATGCGATTGTGCGGCTGGAGCAGGTCGTCGCGCGCGGATTCGATGACATGCCGCTGGCGGTCCGCGCGGTGTGCGCAGAAGGGGCGGAGTGCCTGCTAAGGGAGCTTCGCCGCGAAGACGCTGTGTTCGGCCTCCTGTGCCGTGATCGCTCGCCAGCAATCCCCCTTGACGCGACAGAAGATGCGATAGCCGCCTTCGAAGAGCATTGTCGCGCGGTGATGGCGCAGCCGGGGGCGCACCCCCGCCAGTGCGCGAAAAGCCGCTTTGCAAGGCACTACAGCACCACGGCGCTGCATTGCGATGGATTTGGCAGCCTTGTGCTAACCCGCTGGGGCGAGACTCGCCATGAACTGGTGTTCCACATGGGACGCGCTTTGGTCTTCCTTGATAGCTACCGCGACCACCTGCAATGCCACAAAGTGCCCATGCAGATATGGGCCCCCGCGTATAGCGCGGACAAAATCGCATACAGCCCTAAGGGGCCGGCGGGCGTGGCGACTTTCAATTACGGCGGACGAGGGTACGTCAACGACGGGATGTTCCATTGCGGGGAATACAGCGAATGCGAGGGATGGTCCTTCGTGCCGCTGTCGCAATGGCAAGGCGAGACCTTCACCTATGAGGAGCAATGCCGTGCCTGGGATTCGGGGGCGCTGGAGAGGGGCGACCCGCGCGGCCTTGTCGTCAGCGTAAGGGGCGTCAAATGCGTTCTCGACGGTGCTTTGGTCTTCTTTGACGACACCGGCTCCTACAGCCTTTCGCGTGCAATCGCCGAGAGCGCATCCGACGAGGACGACGGCGAGGACTATCCGGACGATGATGAAGAGGGCGACTTCGACGAGGAGGAAGAGGATTCTCCGCGCCAAGTGGAGGATGCCACGCGCGAGGATTGCGCAGCGCCGCGCAAGGAAGAAGAGCAAAACTCTGATCTCTTGCTCTGCTTGATGTGATGGCGCGGGGGCGGAGGTGCCCCCGACAGATCCTGCCGCCGTCGACCCCTTTTCCTCTTGCCCGGTGGGTACGTGTGCGGCTTGACGTGCCCACGAGCAAATTCGCCCCATTGTCGTCACGGGTACGGCACCGCGCAAAAGGAAAGGCGGCGGCCAGTCGCAACCGCGTGCGGGGGTAAGTAACACTTTGCGGTCATGGTAGGCAATGGGTGCCTATATAATGTCTGAGTGGTTTAAATAAACCATCGACAAATGTTGGTTTTCGCCGGGTTGCCTGTGTGCCGCCCGCTGGAATCCCGCCCATAGGAGTATCCGCCATGATCCTTATCTCGACACTTCGCAAGATGCGAAACAAGCCCGTGTTTGTGGTGACCGTCCCGGCGCATACCCGCCAGGTCGGCAGCCTCCCGCCGGTCGAAGTTGCAAAGGTCAGCGATGGTTTCGCTACGAAGAGCCAAGCCGACAAGTTCGCTGCGGATAACGACCCGCGCCAGTGCGGCGCGGCTGAGTTTCCGGTGGTCGCGCGCGTGCCGGCTCATGAATACGCTGCCAGCTGCGGCTTGCCGCTCCCGGGAACCGCCATGGGCGGCGGTTTGGACGCCGCGCTGGCCGAGTTGATCGAGCGTGTGGCCACCGGGGAAGAGTTTCCGGACGCATGCGGTCGTGCCGCGTCTCGCTTTGCTGTTTGCTATGACGCGCTGCGCGCAGCCTACGACGAACGAGAGCAAGCCTGATGGACCGGAACGCAGAAGTCCAGAAGATGGCGTCGCAGTTTGGCCTCGATGCGAACGCCCTGCATCACCTTGTGGCGTTCCTCTGCGCAAATCACGCTCGCCATACGGAAAGCGGAAAGATCCCAGACGCGATGAGCGCTGCGGAACAAGAGGAGTACATCCGCGCTGGCGTGGTGGCGTGGCGAGATCACACCAGCGCGCTTCTAGAGGAGCTGCGCGATGGCCAGAGCGATCGCGCCAAGGCCTTCCGCGCAGAGCTCGTCGTCGGGGTCTATGACTCCATTCGCAGCAACATCCGAAATCCACAGGACTGACTATGAACTCAGATAAAGCCGACGGCCGCGCCGTCGCGGCGCGCAAGAAGGCTGCCTTAGTCGCTGCCAAGAAGCTCGATGCAGCGGCGGATGCGGTCAGTGCTTTCGCGCTGGCGTGCGCGATGTGCGCCGATGCGTCCTCCCCCCGTGGAGACGACGACGGCCGTCGCTTGCTCGCGCAGAACATGCGCGAGTACGCGGGCTACCTGAATAGCGTCTACGACAAATAGCACGCCCTTCGGGCGCCAAGGCGTCTGTGACCGCTTCCAGCGGTATTGGCAGAAAGGAAAAATCATGGTGATCGAAAAAGGCAGTAACGGTCGTTGGTTCGTCGATGGCGAGCCGGTAGTGGTACAGACCACGCGTTATCCAGACGGTCTGATGTACCAAAGCGCGAACATCCCGGACGAGGATGTAGAGGCGCTCATCAAAATGCACACCTTCGTGGGCGTCCAGAATCAGCATGGCGAACGCGTGGAGCTTTCGTTTGACATGGACGGCTGGTCATTGTTGGTAGAGGACGAAGGTGAGCAGAGGAGCGATGGAGGGAGCAGGATCGAGACCGAGGACCGTATAGGCGGCACCTACCGCGAGGACGTGCCCGGCGGAATGTTTGGCGACCGGCTCAATCGTGACCGTCGGTATTGGCTGGCATGGGCGACCGTGTCCCGGGAAACTCAAGGCGATTGTCTGCCTGGGATCATGGATGACTTCGGCTCGCTCGTGCCCGTCCCGTCGCCTCGTCGTCAAGCTCAGCTTTAAAGGAATGGCCATGTCTACCGCATACGAGCTTTTGATGTCCTGCCCCGACGACCAGATCACGCGAATGAAGTTGGTATGGAAGGCCGTCGCGGCCGGTGAATGGAAGGAGGCGGCTGATCATCTGCGCAATGCTGCCAGCGAAGGCGAGTCTTCCTGGCACGGCCGTTGTGGCGAGTTGGCCGGACATTACGACCGCAAGGTGGCCATGCAGCGGGCCCCCGGCCCGGACAACCAGGCCTGATAGAGGAGGAATGACCATGGACGTAAAAGTTGGGCGCACCTACCGCGCAAAGCGGCCAGCCGAAAGTGGCGGACTGGTAAACGATCGCACGGTTCAGTGGATCGGATCTGTTGGGCAAGTGCAGTACGACGGGCCTGCCGTGAGGCGCGGCAGTCGGTACCCCATCGTCAGCCGCGCGGCGTTCGAGGCGTGGGCTGATCGCGACGTCACCGATGAGTTGCCCACCGGCGAGTATCAGGATTGGACCGACTATCGCGCTTCCAAGCCTTCCGCTTAGCTCAGGAGCTTCATACATGAACAAGATCAAACCATATACCTGGATCGTCCGTTTTGACGTGGCCCCCGAATGGGTTGCGGACGGGTTCAACCTCACCGACGAACGAGCACTCCTGCTGCTCGCTGGTGACCAGCGACATGCCGACAGCAGCTGCGAGCTCGCAGCGCGCGTCCTGGCTGCGCCTGCCGCCCTGCGAATTGCACGCGAACAAGGCTATGGGCCGAAGGACAACGGTGCAGGAAGGGCTGTGGCCGAGATTATGAGCGGTGCACCTCACGCGTATTCGGACGTCCGTAGAAGCTCGGATGATGTAACGGTGGACAACGCCATAAGCGAAGCCATCGAGTTGCTCAATAGCGTTGCCTTTGTGCGTGATGAGAACGACAACACTGGGGCGATCCTTGCAAAGCTGCGGGACGCGCGGGCTCTACTGCGCGGAGACGATCCGATCTCCAGCGGGCGCACGACTAGCCGTGTAACGCCGGGATCTGGGAGCACTGAGGGCGCTTCAGCGCCCTTCCGAATCAACACCTTGGGAGAGCGATTTGCAAACGAGTTTGGATAGTTCGATGTCCTCGCTTCGGCGGCGTCTGGCGCAGGCTGAACTGAAGCTGGCCATAGCAAAGAAGGAAGCGGCACAAGCTCAGCGAAAGGAGGATCGAGCGAGCGAGGCTGTTCGTGCGTTGCAGGAAGAAATCGCGTGGGTACAGCTGCGTCAATGGGGCAGTACGCCGGATCTGGCCGCGCTGATGAGTTCGGACGGCACGGGCAACATGGTCTTCTACAAAGCGCTCAGCACCATCGCCGAGTCATGGGGATTTCATGTCTTTGGGACGTGGAGTGACACAAAGCAACTCGTCTTGAGCTTCGGGCTGAACCGCGCAGAGCGAGGCGCGGTCGAGCGCGTGGAAAAGGCCATCAGTTACTTCGCGCCTGCCATGAAGCGGATAAACGGAGGGTGGGTGCGATTCTCGGTGAGCCATCCGCAGCCCGAGGCGTGCGCGTGGGAACTGCGTTATGCCCCGAAGAACGGGCGGGCGCGGCTTGCCCGTCTCGTGTATGGAGCTGATGACAGCGTTCTGGATTTCGCTTCTCTACGCGGAGCGCTGGAGTACGTCGAACAGAACCTCTGGCTGGAGGACATCATCGATGCACCACCGACAACTGCCCTGGAGTACGTCAAAGCCGGGGAAGGTGATGGAGTGCGGCATGGATGACCGCAAGGCGGGGCCGGCTCACTTACCGGGGGCGCTCACCAATGGCTGGTTGCGCTGCACGTGCCGGTTCAAGGTCGTCGACCTTGCTTCGGGCGATTCCCTGAGCCGCGAAGTGGTCTTCAGGGCCGATTGTCGAGAACAGGCTCAGGAGATGTATATCGGGGCCTGCGAGGCGGCTGGGATTGTGCATGGCACCTTGCGCATCTTCCGGTGTGCTGATTGGGCCACATACGCGTAGGCGAGTTCGGTACACATTCCACGCAATGACGCTATTGCCGTGCAGTGTCCGTTACAGGCTATGGTCTTTGTAGGCAATGATTGCCTATATAATTCTAGGGTGATTTAAATAATGGCACGAAGAATGTAAAGTTTGTGCCGTGACCCTGGAGAAAGTAATGCTCGAATCAGCGACGACCACCCCCGCGTGCCTGGATTCCCTGTTGAATGTGCAGCGCCAATGGGTGAACGATCAACTTTGCAATAACGACGTTTCGAGTGACGAGGAAATGTCGCAGTTCTTGCAGGCTGAGGTGGGCTTGAACACGGACCAAGTTAAGTCCGTCATGGCCTATCGCGACACCGCCTTGGCAGATCCTTTTTCCCAGCTATTCCCGTTCGAGAAGGTGACCGAGTTCGGTGGTTGTGCGGCGCGAATCGGCCAACCGGATTCCAAGGCGGTCTCCCAGGTTGAGGTCGGTCATCGCATTTGGGTCGAGGCGGCCGCTGACGATGCTGAACGCGCTCGCGCAGAGGTCCAGGCTGCGGGCTATGCCGTGCGTTCCGTGCGTGTCGCTATTTGAGGTAACGATCATGGAGACCGCGATCGATTGCTTCGCAGGAATGGGCGGAAACACAGAGGGGGCGCGCATGGCTGGCATCAAGGTCACTTGGTGCGCCAACCACTGGCGCTCCGCTGTGGATACACACGCAGCCAATCACCCGGACGCAGCGCATATCTGCCAGGACGTTCACCAGGCCGACTGGACCAAAGCCCCGGCGCACGACCTTTTCATGGCCTCGCCTGCGTGCACGGGGCACACACCTGCACGGGGTAAGGACAAGCCGCATCACGACGCGGCGCGAGCCACGGCATGGGCAGTAGTGTCGGCCGTCGAATGCCATCGGCCGCCTTTCGTTCTGGTGGAGAACGTGCCGGCCTTCGCACAATGGGCTCTGTATCCCGCATGGTGCGCCGCCATGGCCGCACTGGGCTATACGTTGTCACCGATGATTTGGGACGCCGCAGACTGCGGTGTGCCGCAGCATCGAAAGCGTCTTCTGATCGTGGGGACGCGCAGCCGACATCCCATCCAGCTGGACTCCCCGAAACGCGAGCATCGTGCGATCGGTGAAGTGATCGACTTCGAGGCGGGAAACTGGTCGCTCGTGCAGCGTCCTGGCCGGTCGGAAAAGACCCTCGACCGAGTTCGTAACGCGAGACGCGCTTTTGGCGAGCGATTCGTGATGCCTTACTACGGATCCGGGTCGGGATTGACCGGGCGCGCGCTTGATCGCCCCTTGGGCACCGTTACCACCCGCGCACGTTGGGCGGTCGTGGACGGCGACAGGATGCGCATGCTCACGATTGCCGAGAACAGAGCGGCTATGGGCTTCAGGAAGGACTACATCCTTCCAGCGAATCAAGCCGTGGCATTGCACATGCTGGGAAATGCGAACCCGCCGCCGATGGCGTTCGAAGCGATATCCGCGCTGCGGAGGGCTGCCTGAGCAAGTGCACGGGGGCGCTGGTCGAAGGCTGGCCTCCCAAGTCTGGGCCGCTTCAGTGGCCGGAACAACCCTTTCTTTGCTGGGTCTCGCCTGTTTGAGGGGCCGCGAGTGCCATCCCCGGCGAAACCTGCTGTTCTATGTGCGTGGAGGAAAAAACGTGAAACTCACCAAAGCAAGTTGGACCTCCTTCGATTTCATTCATGCGGTGGAGTTGATTGGCGTAGGCCAATCGCAGGTTCTGACGTCGACAAAGCGCTTGTCCCGCATCGAGGGCTTCGCTCTGATGTGGAGTTTGCGGTTGATATCGGCATCGATCGGACGGCTTCGAGGGGCGCTTCACGTGTCGCTCGACCATTGCATGCGCGAGGTTGAAGCGCGTCGTTTCCGCTTCGTTGCGCGATCGACCTACGACTATTTGTCGGAGCTGTTGATGGAGTGGAAGCGCTCGGGAGTGGAGTCAATGTACGTGGCATACCGGGAGCACGACAGGCCCGGGCGCATGCTTAGATGGATGGCGAGGGTGGCGGAACTCCATGACGTCGGAATCTGTGCGGCTAACTCGCGGCAGCCCAGTCGGGCCTCCGGCCGGGTATGGGGGCGTGGGCAATCGCTCTTCTGGTATGTCAGCGCAGTTTGGCGCGATACGAGATCGACTCGGCATGCATCGCAGCCCGGACGCGTTCGATGAGCCGCACGTTCTTCAAAAATGCCCATCTCTACCGAGCGCAGGAAGACATTGCCATCTCGTCCGAGGCGTTGGAGGAGCAGCTCGGTCGCTTGGCTTTCGCGATGCCGGAAAGCGGGCGGGAAGGGCGGGGTTGGATTCCCGCCGGTGTGGGCAACACATGTGTGCGTGAGGTGGGCCTCCATTGGCTTATTCGTATGAGGACGGCCAGGCGTCTCCTGCCTGCTGCCGTAGTGAGGCAGCGTGTAAAGGAGGTCGCGGCATTGATCGAGCACCGCCAGGGCTACAAGCCGGGCCGGAGACAGTTGAAAGACATCAAGGATCGTGTGCTGGAGGAGCTCCTGCCGAAGGCGTTCCTTCAGATGCGGGATACCGATGTGTGGATTGATCGTGCCAATGGCTGGGTAGTCGTCGATACCGCTTCATCGAAGCGCGCGGATGAGGTGTTGTCGCTTCTCAGCAAGACTGTCGACCCGTTTGCGGTCGAGCCGCTGCAAGTGCAGACCGCGCCCGGCCGGGTAATGACGCAGTGGGTTCTTGAAGGTGAGGCATCCGAGGGATTCTCGATTGAGCAGGACGCAGAGCTGCGATCGCGGGGACGTGGCCATGGCGCCATTCGCTGGGTGCGGCATTCGATTGAGACCGTCGACGCTAGACGACACATCGAGCAGGGCAAGCAATGCACCCGGCTCGCGCTTACGTGGGCCGATAAAATCTCGTTCACGTTGACCGAGGATCTGACCCTGCGCCGCCTGCGGTTCTTGGACGTACTTCAAAAGGACCTGCCCGGTGACGTGCGGGATGAGGCGGAGACGTTCGACACGAGCTTTGCTCTAATGGCGGGCGAGTTGGCCGGATTGCTGGCCGCATTGATGGATTGCTTGGGCGGCTGCGACATAGAAGACTGAAGGTAGGGCGGGCGGCAAGCAATTGCCCATCCCGGTCTGTGATATTGCGAGGAAAAGTGTATGAAGCAAGATAACGATGCCGTGCTGGTGTCACCGCCGAACGTGGAGCGGCACAATCCGGATCCCAACTATTTGCGGCAATTGTTGGACGAGGCGGGCCTGAGCCAACAGGAGGCAGCGCGACGGCTCGGGGTGTCTGTGCGGATGATGCGCTACTACTTGGCCGAGGACGACGGAAAGCCGGCACCCTATCTGATGCAATTTGGACTCGAAGCGCTCGCAGCGGCTGGCCGAAAATCACAGTCCTAATCGCGGGCCGGAAGAGCTCGATGTGCCTGCAACCCCGCACCGCTGGATAGGTGTCAGGCGCGGTCCGGCCGCTGGTCCAAATCTCTGACCGGGTAGTACCTCGTGAAAGGCTTATCCCGGTTTTTCCACGGCTCATAGCGATGCGATCGATCTGCTCAACCGAATGTTCGGACGGGTTATCTCGGGGCCCGGGGGTGTGGCGCGGTTTTCCCAGTGTGCCCGCATTGCCGGACCGACCTGCGAACGGGCCTAAGACACGGTACGCGATCCGGCCCCCTAGGCGCTTTAATCGGAATGCAGCAACTCTCGTCGTCGTTCAAGTTGTGCGAGGCGCAGCGCGCTCTCCTCTTTCCACCCTGCCTCCCAAGAGGCGAGTCGTGCGCGCCATTGTCGGATGGGTTCGCCCGTATGACCCGGCATGTTTCCCGCCATCATGAGCGGGCATGCTGACAACGGTACGCCGTGTCGGGCAGCGTCTTGGCCTGCTTGCCGCATTCGGTCGTACATTTTCGGCCCCTTATCGCAAGTGGACTTAAGCCAAAGGTTGTGCTTCTTCGGCCGGTGTGTCCAGTTCGGTTACGGAGCGAAATAGAGGAGCGATCAGACTGCTCAACGGGAGGCGCGGTGCTGTATGCCCACGAGGTCAGCTGGGCATGTCTGGGTCCGATTTGGCTATTGCCGCCGTCAGTTGTTTCCGCAGGCGGTCGGCCTGGATCCGGTTCAGGATCAGCACCGATACACGCGGCTTGCCGTCGGACGGGTCATCAGCGAGCGGCTGAGTTTCAACGCGCATTACGACCACTTCAGCGGCGCCTTCCATGGTTCCGACCTCGGAGTTGGCCAGGCGGGCAAGCTGAGCGTTCAGGGGACTTGTCATACTTTTTCTCCATGTACCAACCGCGGGGATTCAAGCGTCTACGCGCGTGCAGATCTGAGCAATATTCGTGCCGGAGCGCGAGCCCTTCCTCCGGTCTACGGCTTCCTTCTTTCCGTGTAGGTCAATCGGCGCGCCGGTCGGTTATGCGCCGGCAGGATGTCTCGGCTAGTCACGCTTTTTCGGCGTATAAGGCGCCTGTCGGGTATAGCATCACACCTAAGACGGGTTGGTTAGGTGGGGTATGGAGCGGCCTGATGATTAAGATCGAGTGGGCGCCAGACGCAGCGAGCATGGTTCTTAACTTGGTGAGCGCAGATCAGCGCCGTGTCGTGGACGCGATCGGGGACTTTCGCTGGCGGGCCGAGCAGGACGCTGCAATGCTCTCTGACGCGGTGCAGCAACGTGTCGTGCTCGGTGACTACGAAATTTGCTATCGCGTTGCCAATACCGTTCTTGAGATCTTGGAAGTGAAGTTGTGTAGGGCGCGACCGTGAACGAAACTGGTCCCACCATACTGCAGGTGGATGGAGTCCCCGCGTTCGTCGTGTTGCGTTACGACGAGTACCAGCGCCTTCTCAAGCTAGCATCAGCCTCGCCCGCGCGGCCGTCCGAACTAATCGGCGCGTCGGTCGAAAGATGGCCTGCCGCTCAGAAGGATCAGCCGCAGGGTGCATCTAGCGGAGTCAGGGTGCCAGCGTTCGCCAATCAAACCGCCCCGCTCATCCCGAGCAACGGATTCATTCCCCACGAAGTCGTCGTGGCCGCGGTGCATAACCATTGGTCGCTTGCACGTGCGTGGCGTGAATATTTTGGCCTTAGCCAACAGGACGTGGCCAAGCGAATGGGGATCAGCGTTTCCGCGTATGCGTCCATGGAGACGGAGTTTTACCGTGTTGCGCCGCTTACTAGGGAACGGCTGGCGGAGGGGTTGGGCATCGGGCTGGACCAATTGGTCAGCCGCCGGCGGCGTCTGCGACGCAAGGATTACGAGTAGACCGTGCGTCGCAGGATGGAGGGTATCGGCCGGCTCAATGTCCAGGGGGCGGGGCCCGCTTACTTTCGGGCGCCTCCCCGATTGCTATGCCAACCTTACCGTCGGGCGGCCGATACCGTTTGCCTGAAAGCCACGTCACCAGTTCCCCCCAAGGCGAGCGTACAGATGAACTAGGTGTGCAGCGTGCCGCGGCGGCCAAGCGCCACCACCACGCGGCGCTGTACTCGGCACGTCGAGTGATCCGGAAGTTCGAGAAGCACATCTGACAGGCGAGAATCGGCGGGCATGATCGGCCGTTCCTTCGTTCCCCTGCGGGTTAAGTTTGGGTGGCAGTATGCCGGTCCCATATTCGCAGTGTCGGCCCAGGTGGTGTTCACGCCCATCGTCCGTTTGTCTGACGGCGACTGTCGCCCGTTCGGCTACGCGCTCGCGCTGGAACCTACGCACCTATACGCTCGGGGCGTGTAGCCTCCGAGCTGAAGAACTTGCGGGAATTGCCGACCGCGCCCGCATCGCCTGGTCGACTTGTGAACGTTCGTACGCTGCGATGCGGGACCGCCGCTGATAAAAAGCCACCTCGAGTGAGGTGGCTCTGTTGAATGTTGGACCAGTCTTCTCAGACTGTGGGCGTCATTGCGCGCTGCGTGAACGGGAACGGCTTCGAAGCAGCAAATTGCGCCGCCGCCATAGCACGCTGGCGCACGCGATCCTTGATCACGAAGATCAAAATCCCTTTGATCGATTCGGAGCATTCAGCAAAGGAAATTTTGCTCACCACCTCAGGACCGTGCTCAAGTACGAGGGCGCCGACAAGCTCGTCGGCAAATGACTGCGTGACCTCGATCCCGCGAAAGTTGATCACGACCTGGTGGCCGGCTTTCAGCTGAGAATTGATGCGGTCGCGAATGGGCCGTGCTGTATGGCGCTGACCAAGCACGGGGCTGCGGCTGAACTCTTTCAGATAGATGTCCATGGCGTATCCCTGCAAGGATTGAGGCAGCAGTACCTGCTGCCAATAACTCATATTACACAAAATTGATTTCAGGACCATCCCCCCCTGTAGGGGGGGGTTCATCGTCCGGGAGTAGTTCGTGAATTTTGATGCCCGCCAACTTCTCGCGTGACATGTCGATCACGACGCCAACACCCTGCCAATGGGGACCGATTGCGCGCCGACGTTGCCATCGCTTTTGACGGGTGCCGGCACCGTCTGAGTGAACGCCATTGCCGCTAAAAATCAGGATACCGCCGTTCGCTTTCTTAGAAATACGGGCGGTGGTAGTGAGGCCCACGCCCTGGTTTTCCGGCTCCCCAAACGGCACGACACCCCTGTTACAACTGACGCGGGGAATTAGCGCGGTCGCAATCGCCGCGACGTGCGTTTGCTCCGTCAGCGACTTGTGAAACCGAAGAGTCTCCAGAAATCCGCAACCATTGTCTGTGACGGCGATCTGAACGATTCCCGATGCGGGGTAATACTGCGCTGCGACCCAAACTGAGGCATGTGCGAACCCTTCGCGCTTCGCATGCGTCACGGCGTTGCCGACCAGCTCGCTGAGCGCGTACTTGATCGGAACGAAAAGCTCGATCGCATTCACGGTAGGTTCATCATCTGGCTTTTCACCACCGCCCAACGTCCCAGTCACTGCCCACGCGAGCAATTCCAACGCTTCTTCAGCATCCTCTTCACGGGCGATTCTCGTCAGTTCGCACATTCTCCCTTTGGGACTGTGGCGCGCCTGTTGTCCCAGGTTCACACCATCAATGTCGAAATGCTTGAAAAAGTCCATACGCTGGAGGTACGACCGAAGCTTCTCGCCCAGAAAGTCGAAGCGGATGGGGCGGCCCGCCGCTTGGACGGATTCGAGTGAACTGGCCAACACGGTCAAGCCGAAGGGATCGATGAAAGTGAGCCGGCTGCAATCAATCACGAGCGGTTCGCCGCATGTGATGACGTGCTGCATCTGCGCAAGAATGGGCTCCAGATATTGCGAGGTCATCATGCGAGGTAGTTCGATGTATGCCGGCATTCTTATTTTGGATTGATTGTGTCAATTCTGTGAGGTGTCTTCCAGTCTGTAAGTTTATCCCCAGATTTGCGTAATTCGTTCCCTCCCCGGAAATCATTACTGCTGGAGCCATTGCATCCACCACCCCTGGTAGTAGCGCCGGCCGTCGATCTCCTCAAAGCCGCAGACCATCATGCCCCGGTCCGAGCAGAACGTCAGCAGTTCGGGTTCGAGCAGATCGGGGATGGGCCCTTTCTCCGCAGCGCCGAATTTCGCCAAGCCGTCCATCGTCATGACGCGGACCTGGCGGCGCATGTCCTCGCGGGTGACGGAGTACATGCGCACCGTGCCCTGTACGGCTGGTGCAGGGTCATTCTCTCTGCGCTTTTGGCCGAGGTGGTGGGTTCTGACGACAGAGCAAAGCATGATGTGCTGCGATAGTGCTGTATGAATATACAGTATATGGCAGCAAAATCGGGGTCAGGCCATCGGCGTGGCGATCAGCCGGCTGGACGGGAAGGGCACCAGGAAATCCCGGCTTTGCTCGGCCGGCGCAGTCAACCAGTCGCCATAGGCCCCTTCCGACAGGATTACAACCATGCGCTTTTCCTTGCCGGCCTGGTGGTAGTCGCGAAATAGCGAATCCTCGTCCGCGTCGATCGTCAGCATGGTGTAGCTCTCATGCCACTGGCCGGCCGCGTCTCGGAATCGGTCCCACAAGCCGGCGATACCGATAGGGGCGCCGTCGGCGCGGGTGAAGCGGGTGGCGACGGCCTTGCCTGAGCGCCAGTCGGGTTCGAAGATTGCATCGGCCGGAATGATGCAGTGCTGCGCACGGCGCCAGGCGTTGCTGAAAGTGAAGGACTTGGGCGCCGTCTCGCTGCGAGCGTTGAAGGTGGAGAGCTTGCCGGCCTTGTCCAGGCCGTCGGGCTTCGTCATGGCACTAATCAGCCCCCAGCGGCCGAGGACGGCCTCCAGGCTGAGGACTGCATCGTCACCCGCGTCATGCTCCGGGGGGCGGCGCACGAAGATCCCCTGGTATCGCGGCCACATGTCGTATGTGCCCAGCACACCCGGCCTGGTCACGCCAAACTTCTTTAGCAGCAGCTCGGCATCTTTCAGCGTTTGGTAGTGGCTACACATCGATCCCTCCAGCGAGGGCACCAGTATAGGTGCAGTGCGAAGACCCACTGATTTGACCGCAACGCGCATTTGTCGCACAGTTCAAAGCTCGAAGCCGTAGCAACGGCATCCGCTCTCTGGTGCGCCCTGCAGGCACCCTTCATCCGCGTAATAGGACCGGAGCTATGCGAGTTCTGATCGTCGACGACGATTCAACGACGGCCGAGCTAACCGCCGAATGTTTGATGATGGACCCGGCAGTGTCGGTCCGTACAGCCGGCGACGGCGCGACCGCTCTACGAACTGTATGTGAGTTCATGCCCGACGTGATTCTCCTGGATGTCGAACTGCCCGATGTATCTGGCCTCGACCTAGCGCCCCAACTTAAGGTCGTCTGCCGCGAACACACGCCTCGCATCATCATCTTTAGCGGTAGCGTTCAGGAAGCGGATCCCAATTTCCTGCCGGCAGGAGTCGACGCATGGCTCACCAAGCCTGCGCACCTCGACGAGTTGATGGACTGCATTTTTCGCAGAACAGGAGCCAAAAAGCGATCGTAGTGTCGCGATGCGTTATTCCGCGCGATCGACTTTATTTCTCGTTCTATCAGTCTGCGTTTCCGTAACTCCCGTCATCGCGCCGTGCTGCGCTTGGAAAGCTACACCGACCCATTTGACCAACGGATCAGCTCTTGCCGCCTACGGACCTTTGGTGCGCCTCACTGGCGTTATCTGCAAGCGGCAGTCCAGATGTTTGAAGCGTCGAGTGTCCCCGCCCAGCTGCCGTAGTAGGCGCGCGGCTTCCTTGGCAACCAAGCGGCTATAAGATCGCTCGGCAGCAACCTCTTCCGGAGCAAGAAGCGCCGCGCGTGGGTCGACCGTCCCGGCTGGAACGATTCGGGGCTTTTTGTTTGGGGTGGGCACCCATTAGGATATCCACCTCACAATGCAAACCACATCCCTCCAATCGGCGAGCCGGCATTCCGCCGGACCTTTTGGAGAGAGAGCATGAATGCAGCAGTTGAAGAGGGTACGGAGGTCATCCAGGCGACCAAGGTGTCTGGGGAACGTCGACTATCCATCCTACCCAAGTACTTTGGGCCTGGCCTCCGGTACCTCATGATCGGCGAGGCGCAGGTCTACAACCACATGGAAATGCTGTGCAGCGAGTACCGCGGCGGCTATTGGGAGTTTTTCGAGCTGTCGAATGGGGGCTTCTTCATGGTGCCCTCCATGCAGAAGGAGCGCGTTCGCGTCGTGCAGGCGATGGGCGAGGTATCGGTGGAGGCGGCGGGCATCATTGCGTGCCTTTTTGGCTTCTACGCGCTTGCGTGCCAAAGCCAGCAGGAAAACCACCTCAACCTGTACATGGCCTTGCGAGACTTCGCGTGCGGACATGCTGAGGCACGCGAGATCCTCCAGGCGATTGACTAACCCCAACCCGGTTCCACTCTGGAACCGGGTTTTTTATTGCCGAGCGCAAGCCACCGGGGCATGAAGACGACCTGGGGCTACTGAGAGAGATTCCGGCACCGCACGACCCTCGTGCTAGCACCGGCTGTTACTATCTGTATCTAGGAGGGGTGATGCTTATTGCGTTTTTGATTCTCAGCCCCCTGGCCCTAATGTGGCTAGTGGCTGAGTTCTACCACCCGCCCACGCGGGAGATGTTCGGCAACCTGAAAAGGAACCTGTTTGGTCCTCTTTGGCGCTCGTTGACCTACCCCGTAGGCAAGCAAAGAGAGGCCTTTGGCCAGTTCTTTGTGGGTGTTGCGATCGCCAGTTGTGTCGGTGCCGCTACTGTGGCGTTTGAAACAAACGGGGGTGCGGCAACGTGGGTGTTGTACGTGAAGTTGGTTGGGCTGTCCCTTGGGATGGTGCTATCATTGGCTCTGGCCAGTTTGTTCTACGGCACGAAGCAAGGAGACTGATATGGACCTCGGAACCGCTGTAATGCTTGGCGTCCTCGCCGTCGTTGTTGGTTTCGGCCTGTTCGTCGCCAACAACGTCGTGAAGACTGACCGTGAGAAACAGCGCGAGTCGGGTCACCATCCAGCGTGACACGTCGCCCGGAAAACCCTCGATTCGTTCGAGGGTTTTTTTTTGCCCTCGACCGGCCAGTACTCCACGAAGGCAGGCCAGCGGGGCAGGCGTGAATGCGCGGGCGAGCCGGTTAGGACGCCGCTCAATTGTCGTAGCCGTGTGAAGCGAGCACCTGGGCCATGTTTGAGCCTTCCCAGGAACCGGGCCGGCTCCGGACCATGCCGAGGTCTTCCGCAAGCATTGCCAGCGCGCCTGCAACGGTTAGTAGGCCATGCGTGCAGGCTTGCTCGATCTTGACTTGGCGCGAGCCATTGGGCTGGCCCAACAATTGACGGATGTTGGTGTGAAGCTCTCGCGAGAGTCGCACGCCCACGATAACGGTGTCGGCGTCGGCGGTGGCTGGCTCCGGCTCCAACCTGAGAGCGTCCAGCTCGATGGCACGCTTGCGGTCTCGGTACAGTTTTTCGATTTCGTCCCGGGAGATGGCGATGGACACTGCATTAGGCTTTACGCCCGGTCGGGGGGCGCCGTCGTCGCCGAAAAAGTGCTCATAGGGCATGTCTTTGCCCGTTTTGTAGAACACCTCGACCTGCGGCACGAAGCCGTACGCATCGCTTGCCAGATCAGGATCTTCGACTATTTGCTTATCGCTCGCGTCGATGAAGCCCGGCAGGGTCAAATCCACCGTCGCGTCTGGATCGCAATCGTTGAGGATGGCTTGGAGTTCGCGGACGGTGAGTTGTCTGGGAGGGGCGGTCGTGGTGCTCATGGTGCAGTTCTCCGGAAACGTGGCGTGAATACGAGGTCGACGAACTACGGCGCGGTCCGCAGTACGTAATTAAGGATGTGCCATACGGCGAAAAGGGTCGTGAGTACTACCAGTGCGCCTGCCGCCAATTGCTGGTAGATGTCGAGCTCTGCCCAGGTCGAAGCAGTCGTGCCGAGCAGCAAGCACGACATGACTGCCACGAGCCACCCAGTGGCGATGGCGATGACAAGTTTCCTCCGCGCATTGATCTTGTCTCCATGGAAATCCGAGGCCTCCGCGATCTCCACGACTGTGGTTGCCCATCCACATAGCGCCAGACCGAGAAGACCTAAGCACGCGGTCGCCCAGAAGCTCCGCCCAAACGTCGCAAGTTCTATCAGTAAATCAAGATTGGAGATGCCCCAGCCTATGAGTGCACCGAGCGATATGAGGGCAGCGGCGAATACGATCACAAGCGCAGCTGCACGTCGCGAGGTTGCGTTAAGGGATTGAGTGCTGGATTTGTTTGCGGTCATAGTCGTATGAGGTTGGGGCAAAAAAGGCGCTGTGGGCCATGGGAACCGCGTTATGTGCTATGGGCATTGCACAGTGGCATCGCATTCCTCGAAGGGGGCATTGCGGCACATGGAGACCCCGCATCGGAGCTGGAGATTCGGTTTTCCCCACACTTGCGCCAGGCAGGTCGCGCATCGGTATTTCACGCGGTTGGACCGATTGACCGGGTCGCCTGAGGGGAGCGCAAGAACGGATTCGGCCCGGCCCAGCCCTAGGTATGCGGTCGAGGTGATTGCGGGTTCGGTCGTCAGGGCATCGGGATTGGCCGGCGGAGCGGCCGTAGCAACCGGCGTAGGACCGACAGGTAGCCGCTCGGCAGGAAACCGATCGAGCCAGGAAAGCGTGAATTCGCGGGTGAGCAGCGAGTCGCATGCCAAATCGAAAACGCCGCCAGGCTCGATGTAGTGATCCATCTGCTGTCCCGTTTTGCGGCCGCCGGGCTTGCCCGTATCCGAGGGGATCAGTCCGATGGATTCCATCTTGTCTGCCCATTCCTTGTTGTGGTATCCGCGGCGGCTGAAGCTGCCGAAATGGCGCTGCCACTGGTGGACTTGTTCGTGGACCAGGGTGGAGAGGGTGTTCTTGATGGTCTGGCTTGCGAAGTACGCTGGGTTCAATGCGATTTCATCGACCATGTCGCCCGTGCCGCGCCGTACGAATCGGCCTTTGGAGAAGTAGCCATAGGTGCCTTTGCGCCGTTGCAGCGTAATCAGGCACGGCGGGAGCTGCGCGTCGAACATGGCCCGGTTGAAGTGCTCGAACGCTACGTACAGTTCGCCGTACGCCTCAGCGGTTGGGCCATCCGCGGACGGCTCGAAGAATTCGGTTGGCATGGTCGTGTCGCAAAATTTGGCGTTCTCGCCCCTTACGGAGCAGATTTAGCTATGCTTTAATTCCACTCGATGCATCGCTCGTTGTGCATCGTCAACGACTCTCTCCAAGTCGCTTCACTCGACGAGACTGACGCCCCGGCCACCCCATGGTTCGGGGCGTTTTTTATTGGTCACACCGCTTCATCCGGGGAGCGTGGATACATCTTTTGGTACCGGCAATATTAATTGATACTTTACGCCAAATAAAGCATTAATTTATAATTGTCCAAAAGTAGCTTTGCTCGCCTTGAGTGCGCATCGCCAGCCCATCCGCAGCGGGCCCATCAGTTATGGAAGCTGTCTGCATCAGCGCCTCACGTAGGCCAAGGAGAACGCCATGAATGACCAAGTGCTCGATGATCAACTTCCGCCGACGACCGTCGAGCGCGAGCTCGTGCGAGGCAATGTGAAAGCGAGCATGGACGCCGCGGGCGCGAAGAGCTCGGACCTCTGGAACGTGCCGTATGAGCAGATCCGCCTGATTCCTGGATGGCAGCCCCGCATCAACAACGAAAAATGGCGGAAGCGGGTCGCGTACATCGGTGGCCTGATCCTCGCCAACGGCTATGCGCCGGACAAGCCCGTCCAGGGCTATGTCGCGCGCGAAGGCGGCCTGGATGTGCTCTACCTGACCGAGGGGCATACCCGATATCATGCGACCGGATGGGCGCGGGAGCACGGAGCGAAGATCGAGCGTATTCCCATGATCGTGCTGCCCATGGTTGACCTCACTGTGGCTCAAGCAAATGCCCAAGAGGGCACGCCGCTCGCACCCTATGAGCTGGGCATTTTGATGAAGCGGATGATCGGATACCAGGTGTCGGTATCCGAAATTGCCCGTCGTTTTGGCTACAGCGAGCAGTACGTAAACGATTTGCTCTCGCTGATGGGCGCCCCGAGCCGAATCCGACAGATGGTGATCGAGGACAAGGTGTCGGCCGCCGTGGCGGTCCAGTTCCTCAAGTCACACGGCGACAAAGCGGAGGAGCGCCTCCTAGAGGGGCTCAAGATCGCGGATTCCATGGGTCAAACGAGGGTGACCCGCAAGGTTCTTTCGACCGGGCCCAAGGTCCCTCCGCGATACGTGCCGAACCTCTACGACGCAATGACGAAGGTCGCGCCGTATCTTCAAGGGTTCCTGCCGGGCGAGACCGCCGAAATTCCGGGTCTGGAAGATGAGGCCGACTTGATCACGGTGAAAATCAGCAAATCGGCGCTCGAAGCATTCCGCGAGACGCACTTGCAAGTCACGGAAGCCATGGAGAAGCGTTCGCGCAAACAGCCGACTGCGGGGGCGGAAGACGCCGGCGACGTGGGCGCTCAAGGAGAGCAACAATCGCTAGCATGACCGTATTGGCAATGGTCGCCGCAAGAGGGGAGCCGGGCGGCCCCGACTGCTCCTCCTATAGCGGTTCACGCGGGTCTCAAAGCTCCTGGACAACGGGCTCGCGGTCGGACTTGCCTTGCTTTATCTTTGCCGGGTGGACAGGCGCGACGCCTGCCTCCGCCATCAGGAGTTTGCGCTCCATCGTGCATCCCCACTCGTATAGCTCCACCACCAAGAGACGTTGAGCGAGCGGGAGCGAATCCCAATATTGCTTGGACGGGGGCGCGTATCCCACCCACTTCGGGTCGGCTTGTAGTTTCTGGGCGGTGAGCCACAGCTGCTCATCCAACCCGATCTGACACCGCAGTTCTGAATGGTCGATGTCGCCGGCGAGCACGCGCAGCCAGAACTGTGGGATGCCAAGCCACGCTGCCAGCCAGGCACCCCGTTCCTTATCGCGAACGAGAGAAAGGGTCGCGCGCTGGCCGGTGAGAATCGCAGTCAGAGCGCCTTGCGTGAGGCCCAGTCGACTCGCGAGAGTGGTGAGATTGAGTTCGCAGCGAGGATCCGCAAGCTTTTCGCGGATCCGCTGTACGAGAGGTACCCCTGGCCAATGGTCCGGTCCCGTGGACCGGGGAGGATCGTCGGCGGAAGAGCGCCGGGGGCGCCCGCGCTGGGGCCTTTTCGTGCCAGACGAGGCGGATAGTTCATATTGGGCATTTTGGTCCTTGCGTGCCATGCGCAGTCTCCGATCGATGAAATAAATATCATCAGGCTAATTGACACGCATTGTGCATCAGTCAAGCGTCTAAACCAAATTTTTGGGCCCTAAAAGTCGTTTTTGTTCGTTCCTCATTGTATGAAATAAAAACAGCGCGTATTGTGGCACCGCGTAATGTTTACCTTGGAACCGAGCAAAGAAAGGAGCCCACATGCTTTCTGCCGAAGCCGCAGTATCTCCGCGCTCGTTCGCGTATACGAACGGGATGATGAACGCCGTCTGGTTGGTCGGAGAGCTTTTCTCCGCCGACCGGGAGGCAGGCCGATGCGAGATCCTTATCTCCAACAAGAGCCCGCACTATCGAGTCTCGTTCGAGTTCGACGTGACCAAGGGCGTGGGTCTGCCGAAATACTTCAAGCGGGGCGACGTGATCGCCGTCACAGCGCTGGTACGCTCCGACCTCATTGATGGCGAATACAACCTCACCTTGAAGGCGCTGCACTTCCAGGCACCGAGCGTTCGCGACCTGCGTGGGGATGACTTGCGCGACTATGCGAAGCGCATGAACGGCGCCATCCTCAACGCGGCCGGTGCAGAGCCCGGGCGACAGGATGTCTTCACGTACAACATCGACCGCGCCCAACGTAAGCGATCGAACGTTATCCGGCTGGCTGGCTTCGTGCACGCGATGGAGTTCGAACGAGGCGAGCCCCATCCAGAAACGCAGGAGCCCACCGGCGACAAGCTCGTGCTGCTGCTGCGGCAATTCGAAAATGCCGACAAGTGCATTCCGATACGCATCTATGGTCGCCAAGCGGGGCCGTTCTACACGGCCATTCGCAAAGCCAAGCGCAACGGGCCCTTGGCCATTCACGCCATGGGTGAGCTGTACGTGAAGGTGAAGACCACACCGTCGCCGGACGCAGACGCGGAGCCCGACGTGCGTCGCGTGCCCATCATCAAGGCGATCGGGGACATCGAGCGCCTTGACTTCGATTCGGGACTGATCGGTGAGCCCGGGCTGTATCCCTGGCTCACGGAATACCTGCCGAAGGAACTCGTGTCGACAACGCCTGAAGCGCCCGAGCAACAAGCATGAGCGGCCGCCAGGGACCCGCTCTCGTCGGCCGTCGACGCGCCATGGGCAAGATGCTCGGCGCTTCACTAGTCGCAGGTCTTCCTGCGTTGAGCAGAGGCAATGCGGCGCAGATTGCGCCCCGCGTTGCGGATGGACTGTCGGACGGTCGAATTTGTGTCCTTTCCTACAGTACCGCGCCGCTTCCGCCCGCCGTCGGCGGCGGCGCGAGCGGCGCGATTGCTGTCCTCGGTGTGAACGGCGAAGCGCCCGTCTATGTTCCGTCCGACTCCCCGAACCTTCATGACATGGTTGTGCCGGCGAGCAATCCCGAGGGGAACATTCTCGCGATCGGCCATGAGGCCCGGGAGTTGATCGAGATCTTCTCGAACGACTTCCAGAGCCGGGAGTCACGACGATATGCTGGGGTGACGTTCCGCGGCCATGGATTGGCCTACGGCGCGGGAGCGCTTATCGCCGCTGAATCCTCGACGTCCCCGATCGAGGGGGGGTGGTTGTTGTACCTGGACGCCACTGGGAAGGAAATCACACGCGTTGCCACGGGCGGCATACGCCCGCATGACGTGGTCGATTGCGGCGAATGGATCGCCGTCGCCCACTATGGAAATCGACCGCTGGGGGCGAATGCCGGTCCGGCGAGTAGCGCATGCAATCTCCTGTTCGATGTGGCGGCGCCGAGCGTGGCGTTCCTCAATAAACACACGTTGGCGGTCGAAAGCAACTGGGCGCTTCCTACGGACGGCGTAGCCACGCACCTTTGCCCCGATGGAGAGGGGGCGGTGCTGGTCATGCAGATGCAAGCTCAGCGGCTCTCGTGCTTTCAGGCTGACCAAGTTACGCCCGCGCTGGCGCAGGTCCGTGACAGTGCGTCGCTCCTGCCGGTAGAGATCGAAAGCGGACTCTTCGAGTTGCCGTTGCCCGTGTACCGCGTCGATCGCTTGAGGGGGGTAGTGACCAAGTTCGACACCACGGCAACGAAGCAGCGACGTGGCCAAAGCTTTGCGAGGAGCGATTCGCTCGGCCTTTCGGTCGCGACGTTCGCCGCATCGCAGACCTTGTGGATGAAGTGGGATGGGTGGGACAGGCCCGAGGTTCGGTCATCCCTTCGCTTCGGCGTGCCGGATCCCCGGGGATGCGCATTCCTTGGGGGAGGCGCGTTGCTGGCGGTCAGCGGCAATGACAACAACGTTGCCATCATTGAACCGAAGTCGGCCCGCCTGTTGACCATTATTCCTGCGGTGCTGGCGCGGCATTCGCATATTCGCCACCTTGCCGCTTAGTCCGCTACCAGCCACCGGTGGATGTCGTCTACCTACCGTTGATCGGATAAGCCAAGGGACTTCCGCCCTGCCGATCTAGCGAAATCTGTCATTTTCCGAAGGAGAAATCAAAATGGCATCGGTCAACAAAGTGATTTTGGTTGGGAACCTGGGACGAGATCCCGAGGTACGCTACTCGCCGGACGGCGCAGCAATCTGCAATCTGTCTATCGCGACGACGTCGCAGTGGAAAGACAAGTCCTCCGGGGAACGCCGCGAGGAGACGGAGTGGCATCGAGTCGTTCTGTACAACCGCCTCGCGAGTATCTCAAGAAAGGCCGGCAGGTCTATATTGAGGGCCGACTCAAGACGCGAAAATGGCAGGACAAGGACACGGGGGCGGACAGGTACAGCACTGAGGTCGTCGGCGACCAGATGCAGATGTTGGGCGGAAGGGGAGGCGGCGAAAGCGAGGGCAACGAGCAACCAAGTTCCTCGTCTGTGCAGCAACGCAATCCCCGCTCGGCCGCGCAGCAGCCTCAATCTACTGGCGCCTCGCTCGCGGAGATGGACGATGATATTCCGTTCTAGACCCTACTAAACCGACGTTGTGTTGGTTAAAGCCCGCCTTTCTCTTGGAAGGGCGGGCTTTTTTCAATTCGGGCCCGCAGTTCAAGCTCGACCGTTAGTCCGCATTTGCAACGATTGAGGGTGCGAGGCCTAGACCAAGCCGCCCCGCATCCTTTCTTCACTCAATGTAACCACGTGTTATATTGGGTTTGGATGATGGGGGAAGAAGTGGATCACAACATCGCCGTCGAGGAAAACAGACCCGAACAAATTAAGCTGCTCCGCGCGCAAAGGCGTTGTTACGCCTTGGCGAAGCTACTTCAGAACATCTACACCATTTTGACGTTGGCATTGCCTTTTGTCGCTTTGTTACTCATTCCTGTAGCTGCGGAGTGGAAAGCTCGTTTGGCCCTAATCAGCATTCTCCTAGTGCTTTTCGACACTGGATGTTTGGTACGTTGGCAGCGCGACTTAACTAAACGCGGTGCCAAGGTTCAAGAACAGTTCGACGTCCATGTGTTGGGGTTGGATTGGAATAAGCTCGTCGCGGGTGCCCCAGTGGACGCTGAAATCGTGCATTCGATGACCTCTAAGGCGCCAACCGCCGAGGAGAACAACAAGTTCACCAACTGGTATGAACCATCCATTGCCCAACTGCCGTTGCCCGTGGGCAGATTGCTGTGTCAGAGGACGAACATCGTGTATGACTCGGCGGTACGCTTAGCGTACGCAAGAGTTCTGATTTGGGGCGCCGTATTTCTCTCAGTAGGAATTGCTGCGATAGGTTTGCATATGGGGTTGACCTTTCCGGAGGTCATTTTGACCCTGTGTGTTCCCGCGCTTCCCCTTCTGACTTTCGCGTTGCGAGAGTGGCAAAAGCATTGCGGCGTGCTCGAAACCCTATCAGCCATGAAGGGTGAAATTGACCGGTTGTGGGAAAAGGCACTCTCTGGCGCAGAGGCGAATGATCTCACGCGCGACGCGAGGGCGCTTCAAGATGCAATCTATCGCAACCGCGCAGGAAATCCGCTCGTAGTCGACTGGCTGTATAACCTGTTGCGTCGTCGGTTTGAATCAAACACCAATCATGCGGTCGATGCGCTGGTGGCGGATGCGAAGAAGAAGCTATCCATTAAGGGCTAGGCTATGAAACTGCACGATCAATTTAAAGTGTTCCTGGAGGAGCACGTCAACTTGAATCAAACGCGTCTAACCCTGCTGGAAGGCAGCATTAGCGCGGTGCAAGACGCCATTAGAGATTTAGACTGGGGACCAAAAGTCGACTCCTTTGCGCCGCAAGGATCATGGGCGCACGGGACAATTATCAAACCTCAGAGTGGGAAACCTTTCGACGCCGATCTACTGGTTTTCGTTGAACCGGTGGAAGGTTGGAGTGCAAAAGACTACATCAACACGCTGGCGACTGAGTTGGGGAAGCTGCCCACTTATAAGGACAAGGTAACGAGATACTCTCATTGCGCGACAATCGAGTACGCAGGAGTGAGAAAAATCGATGTCGCTCCATGTGTTAAGAGCCGGCTTTATCCGGGGCAACTTGAAGTCTGCAATCGGGGAACAGACACTTTCGAGCGTTCAGAGCCGCTGGAGTACACCCAATGGGTGAAAGGGAAAAATGGCGTGGCCGGCGGCAACGACCTGAAGAAGGTCACGCGTTTATTGAAGTATCTTCGGGATATCAAAGGCAATTTCACGTGCCCATCGTTCCTTTTTACGACTCTACTGGGCATGCAAGTAAGCGAAGCTGACCGCGGCACCGCGCAGTTTGCGGATTTGACGACCACCCTCAAAACATTAGTCGGCCGACTAGATGATTGGCTCCAATCGTGGCCCGTAGTTCCCGTCGTGCCCAATCCAAAACTTGCAAATGAAAACCAGGCGCGGGGTTGGGACGAGACGAAGTATAAGAATTTCAGAGAAAAGATACATCTCTATCGTGGCTGGATCGATGACGCTTTTGACGAAGAGGACCGCGACGAAAGCATCGGCAAGTGGAGAAGAGTGTTTGGTGAGGACTTCGCTTCAGGCGAGGCCAAGAAGGCTGCGGAAGCGGTCGCCAAGTCGTCGACCGCAGGATCTTTACTTGCAGGCTCCGTGTCAGACTTGGTCGACCGGATAAAGATCTTCGGCGCCGCGTGCGTCCCTTCGGCCTTAAGTAAGCTTCCCCACGTCTGCCGCCCGCAATGGCGTCGAGCGAAGGAAATCTCGAAAGTCAGAGTGACCGCCCACCTCAAAAACTCCGCTAACGGACCTCTGATTAGGGAAGTGGCGTCGGCCGAGGTGATGTCCCCGTGGAACTGGTTGAGGTTCACCGCGGCTGCCGGAAATGGCCTGACTTTTGGCGAAGAGTACAAAGTTCAGTGGCGCATCACGAACACCGGGCCCGTCGCAGCTCAAGCGGGCCATTTGCGGGGCGACTTTTATGGGTCCGACATCGGGCTCGGAGCCTCAAGGACGGAGCATCTGAAGTACAGAGGAGTGCATTTCGTCGAAGCATTTGTCGTCCGAAAGCGTGACGATATGCTTGTTGGCCAATCCGAGCCGTTCTATGTAGTGATTGAGTAGGGCAGGCGGTGGGAGGTCGCGGCGTCAAGCCCTGCCTAGGAAGATCCTCATTGAAACTCGGCCTTGAGGTGCCCATGCGTAATCCAATAGAGTAAGACGGGTGTTTCAGACTGCATGCGGAAGGGTATTTCGCCGGGCGGATATCCGCTTAACAACTAACAAAATTGTCGGATTCACGGAATGTTTGCGCAGTGCGACCGGTAGGCGCGCCCACACCCGGCGAAATGGTTCAGGGGGACGGCGTACCAACTTTTTTGGGTCGACATAACTTAATAGGGCGACTTCGAAGCGCTCAGAGGCGCGTTGCGCGGAATCATTCCAAGTGCAATACCGGCCGGTTGGACCAGATGGAGTGAAGACCACTGTGGCCTGTCTGGAGGCGGGGCGGCCTTATACCTTCGTTGCGCTGCCGCCTGCGGAGTCGACAAGCCCGTCATACTTGCGCATACGGTGGGGCGGAGGAATGTTGAGGTCCTGGCTCCAACGGGTGATGGTGGTTTCAGACACGTCGAGTATCTGGGCGAGCTCACGGTTCGTCCGGACGCCTGCGCGCTCCTTCCATTCGGCGATCATCTTCGCCATGCTGCCGCTCTTGCCCGCGATCTGTTTCCAACGGTCGTTCTGCTCCTTGACCTGATCGAATTTCGCGCGGAACACCAGTCGTGCACGCTCCAGCACTTCATCCGGCAGAGGAGCGATGCCCTTCATGTATGCGCTGAGGGTATTGGGATTGCTGCTCAGCGCTGTCGCCAGCTCGGGAATCGTCATTTGGAGCTTGGTCTTAATTTCGCGCAGCTCAAGCTGCCCTGCGGATGCGATTTTCGCCGTCCGGGGGGCGCGTGTCGGCTTTGCCGGCAGCGCGGATAGCTCGGCCAGGGGGACGGGCGCCCCTGGCAGTTGTCCGTCCAGCGGTGGAATCGGCACCGGGATCCAATCTTCGCGAGCTGGGGGCGCGGCCAGCGCTGCGGCGAGTTGTGCGTGGGCTTTCTTGGCCATCATGGTCGTGTCGAGGCGGAGAGTATCCGATTCTACAGGGACAAGCGCGGCCCCAACCTTGGGGTCGTCCAGGTCCGCCGTGAAAGGTAGCTCGGAATCGTAGGGATTGCGCGTGTAGTCAAGAACGAGATTGCGTGCGCAGCCCTTGAGCGCGCCCCAGATGGCATCGGGATCCCGCATTCGCGGTAGAAGCCGGATTACGACGACCGCCGCGAGTTCACTCAACAGTTCTTCCAATCGATCGCTTCCCAGATGCCCGTAGCGCCGCAGGGCGCTCCAGGCGATCGCCCGGATGTCTGGGTTGGTCAGAACGAGCCGTGCGATTTGGTCAGAAAGCTGCTTTTCTTGCTCGGTTCCTCGATGTTGGACGTACTGGCGGCAGAGCATCCGGAGGCCTTCCCCGCGACCAATCGGGTTGCGATCTGATCGATTTTTTATCATAAGATTTATATAAATCAGATAGTTGACACCTCTAAATGTTAACATCGTCAGGGTCAAAATCGTCTGCGTGAGAGACTGAATGTCGTGCCGAAAAGAGAAATTCGCTGCAATGGCCCTGGTGACGGTCTGCTTATCGGCACCGGCGTCAGTTCATGCCTCCAGCGGGGTGATGGAGGCGCTGACGGTCGGCGTGAAAAGCGCGTTTCGCATAGGCAATGACGGACTTGGGGCGAGGGGAGACGCGGCCAAGCTTTGGTCCGCACACATGTCGGGCGACCGGGAGGCGCCTTATGGCTCGGCGTGGCAATCCGGAGGCAAAGGCAATCCTTGGATACGCCTTCGACAATGGTATTGGCGTGCCCCGTGACAGCGCACGTGCGGCCTCCTATTTCTCGGAAGCCAAGAAGAAGGTGCCGCTTGCGGCCTACAACCTCGGTGTCCTGCTCAAGGAAGGGCGCGGCGTGCAGGCGGATCCGCGCGAAGCGCTGACGGCCTATCAACAAGCTGATGGGATTGGCCCGGCGGCCGCGATGGCTGCGAGTCTGTTGTTTTCGCAGGGGCGCACGGCCGAGGCGCTGGAATGGTCGGAGCGCGCGGCGAAATGGAAGAGCTCGTACGGGACATACCTGCATGCCCGTCTGCTTTTGGACACAGGCCGTGAGAAACAGGGTTTCATTGCGATGCGCAAGGCTGCCTCCATGAACTATCCGGATGCGATTGATGCGCTTGTGTACCTGTACCAGAGAGGCGTTGGTACGAAGCCCGATAACGCTATGGCGGCCGGGTACTGGATCATTGGACAAGTCGGTAAAGGCATTGCCAATGAGGACCAGGCGAGCGAGTTGGCGAAGCAATTTGGCCTGCCAGACCATGAGCATTTTAAGGCGGTCAGATTCGCGCGCAGATGGCTACTGGGCAGGGCGAAGTACACGCCGTTTGACTTCTCCCGCACCTTGGAGCCCGGGGACCTAAGCAAAAAGGGGAGTTGATGCTATGGCCCTTGGCGCAAATAACAAACTTCCTTTACGCGTTGCGCGCGTAACGCTGTTCTGGTGGGTCATGCTCACCATCGCCGAATTCGGAGACAACCCCCTAGGAGTGCTTTCCTACCTCGCCACAGAGGAATTTGACTGGCGGACTTCGCTGCTCGTCATCCTCGCGTCATCGGCGACTGTCGCGGCCGTAATTTTCGTCCGGCGGGAGCTGGCCCGGTCTCGTGTCCAGCCCACGGCACTATTGGGAATTGAGTGCTCGATCGGCGAAGTCCCAACCTCTTTCGTTGCTCTACCGAGAATCCGAGACCCGCGAAAAGAACGGTTAGCGCTGCCTCCGGCGCTGGATATGTGGATTGCGCAGGCGAAAGCCACCTGGCCGGCACACCATAACCTCCTTTTGGCGGTGTGGGACACATACTGCGCGCACAAGCACTACCCAGCGTCGCATCGACGTGGCGGACATGCATCCCGGCGGCTACACGAGCATTGCGCGGCAGTAGCCGTCAAGGCGTTGGAACTCGCGCCAGGCTTCGAGTATTCCGGCGTGTATGTAAAAGCGCGTCGTCGAAAGACGTTCAAGGTCTTGGATAAGAAAGACCCCGCCTACAAGCTCTTGCCGCAAGACCCGCTCATTGCTGTTATAGGAATGGCGCATGACATCGGCAAGCTTCTCGTGTATCGAGTCTCCGCGCAGGGCGATATCGTCGCCAACGCGGAGGATGCTGGAAACACCAGCCATGATGATGACAAAGGCGTGGTGCATGACGTGCTTGCACCGCGGTTACTGTCCAGGATGCCGGAGTACTGGGAACTGCCAGATCACGATCGCGAAGCGCTGAGCGTTGCGCTGGCTCATTACCATCATCCGAGTGACTTCCCTATCGACAAGTACGGTCTTCCGGTCGATGACCGTGCTGCCGCGCTAATGGGAATTCTGGTAGCTGCTGATCGGGCCGTGGGCGCCGAAGAGACCGGCGTTAGCGCAAGCCAAGATCAGGAGGTCGACGATTATGACGCGGACCAAGTATGGGAGGCGCTAGCCTCGGTTCTTTGCGAGCCAGGTCGAATCAACGGCACGGGAGACCCGGAGAAAGATGCATCCATACGGATTGGCCAGAAGCACGAGGGAAAGATCCACATCCGCGAACATGACTTGCGGAATCTGGTTCTCAAAAAGCTTGGTGAGACCATCTCTGGCGGGCCTGACCGGTACAAAATCACTTGCGCGATCCTGGCCGCCCTCTATGACCGAGGCCTTTTGTATGCCGAGCATCGGAGTGTGTCCTTCTCGCCGCACCTCCCAATGTATAGCGTTGGGCTCTACCACGGGAAGACAACAAAGCACATTACAGATTTCGCGCCAGCCATTGTCATGCATTCGCCGCCACCGACGATGGCCGAGCTGGGACGACTGACCTACTTAGCCGACCACGTCGCCACAGCTGTGATAAAGGCCGCGTCGTTCTACCACCTGCCTGTGCCGCCATCGGAATCCTGGATCCATGAGAAGAACGCCGCTGCGTTCGGGGCACCGGCTGGTCTGAGCGCTGACTGCCCAACAGAGGATGGCGCAGCTGACAAATTGACACCGCCGCAAGAGTCCGAATCCGGGGCCGCGCGGCCAAGTGATCGCGATGCGCAGCGAGCGCTCGCCGATGCCATGGCCGACATCGAGGAGGAGGCGGAGGAAGAGGCGTTGCTCCAGTTTGTCGCCGAAGAAGAGGCGTCGGGGAAGGCCAAGAATGCTGGCACATCCAAGCCTGGGCGTCGCCCGCTTGGCCTAGCTGCGCTTGATCCGACAGCGTCGGCGGACATGAGCCGAGTCGTCATGCAGGCCCTGGAAGCCCAGCAGCGTCGCAAGAAGGCGGCCGTCGAAGCGGGCCAACGCCCAACCACACAGGAGGCCGAATGAACGCGACTGCGCTTAATCACATTGACGCTCTCTGGAAGTCTTTGGCCAAAGCGGGGGTCGATTCCCGAGAAGCCGCATTGCTCATCGCGCCGGCCGGATATCACGACTACAGGCAGCCATCCACCATCTTGCCCGTGGCAAACCAAGGCAGCGAGTCATATGTCTTGGTAGCCTGCATTTCCATTGTTTTCATGACCCAGGGCGGGCGGCCAGTCGACCGGGAAAGCATGGAAGCGGCGCGAGTGTTCGTAAGGGCTTCGGACTCGGCCGGTAGCGAGGCAGATTTCCACTGCTACGGTGATATGGCGATTTGGCGGACAGTGATGCCGGGCGACGATATCTTCGTTGCAGGTGTACTGAGGTCGTCGCATGGGCGCCCTTCCATGGTCAATCCCTCATTTATCGCTGCGGACGCAAGAGGGGGCGTACGGCCGTTCTATCGAGGAAAACAGGGGGTGTTAGGAGGTGACAAGATCCGGGCGGCGGTGCATAGCGTTGGCCCAGACGGAATCCCGGGGGCGGTCGCCCTCCTGTCGCAGCGAACAGGCATGGATGCCGACGCCATACGGGCGACGATTGACATGCCTGCGGAGAGCCTGATCAGGCAACTACACTGGCCCGATTCCCTCGCCGACGCCACCCAATCGTTGGCCGCAGCACGCGCCTTATCGCTCGCAGCGATTGCCTGGAAGGTTGGCGCGAACCGTGAACGCGCCAATCAGCCGAAATCTCGAATTGTCTTGACTGTGGAAAGACTAGCCGAGTTGATAAAGATGGTGCCCTATCCAATGACGAAGGACCAGCGGAGGGCGGTAAAGCACATCATGGACGATTTGAGTTCGAACTTGGCTATGGCACGGCTGCTGTCGGGCGATGTGGGGACAGGCAAGACTGCGGTGTATCTGGTTATCGCCGCAGCTGCCAGCGAGGTTGGCGCCCGCGTGGCAATCGTGTGTCCGAGTCGCCCCTTGGCCGCCCAGGTCCACTCCGAGTGCGTTGCATTCTTTCCGCACATTAAGGCGGTGTGCATGATCGCTGGCGCCAAGCCCAAGGGCGTGGATGACGCGTTGGTGATCGGGACGACTGCGATCATCTCATGGGCAAAGAAGGGCGACAGAGCGTTCGACCTCGTGATTGTTGACGAACAGCAGAAGTTCTCGACGGCTCAGCGTGCCGCCTTGGTCGGTCCGTCCACAAATCTACTGGAAGTCACTGCGACGGCAATTCCTCGCACCGTGGCGCTGGTAGGGTTGGCGGGGATGGACGTGTCGGAGTTGCGAGAGGTTCCTGTCACCAAGCTTGTCCGGACGCGACTGGTGGAGAGGGAAAAGGCCCAACAGCTATCAGCGTTTGTAAAGGACTTGATTGCGAAGGGCGGCCAGGCTGCGTTGATCTATCCATTGGTGGACGGAGACGACGACCAGGCAAGCGGCACCTCGGCGTTCCGTAGGTTTCCCGCACATTTCAGCGACCGCGTTGGATTCGTGCACGGGAGAATGAAGGACGAGGAGAAGGATGAGGTTCTCAAACGGATGAGAGAGAAAGAGATCGATCTGCTCGTCAGTACAACGCTTATTGAAGTCGGGGTGACGCTGCCGTCGCTGGTTTGTATGGTCGTGGTTCATCCCGAACGATTCGGCGTCACACAGTTGCACCAGTTGCGGGGGCGGCTCGCTCGCACTGGGGGAAAAGGCTACTTTTTCATGCTTCTGGACGGCGAGCTTAAACAGGCGAGCCTTGACAGGCTCCGTCTGCTTGAAGAGTGCGCCGACGGGTTCAGCCTAGCGGTTCGCGATGCTGCGATGCGCGGGCCTGGGGATGTGTTCCATGACCTGGGGGCGCAGAGCGGTGCGACTCGATCGCTCTTCATGGGGATAGAGCTTACGTACGCAGACCTGGAGCATGCCGCTCTACGGGCCCTTGCCTTCGAGGCGGAGAGTCGAATTGCCGTTCAGGGGGAGCAATGACGGACATTGTCAACTTCGATGTCGCGACATGGGAGGCGCGTTGTGAATCACTCCAGGCGATGGCCCATGCCGGATGCGGACTGAGCTATGACCTGTACCAGCAACGATTCAGTGCAGCCGTCGAAGAGGACATCGTTGGGCTTCCTGGCGAAATGAAGTCGCTCGCGATTTCTATCGCCGTGCCCTTCGGCTACCTTACGGCAGGGGAGTTGGCACAGGTTCAGATTGAACTGGCTGAGTGTGGCTATTGCACACACGGAATTGACCCTGACTGCTGCCCTTTGGGTTGCGGTGATATCGATCGCGGCGACTATGAAGAGCCTTGGGAGGGGCCTCATTCAGACGTCGACGAGTTTGACCTGCTACTGGAAGAGGTCCTCTGCGAGCTCCGCCTTGTCGCCGAACGGTTCGACCGGAAGCTGGCGGATGCGTTGGCGCCGCTAAAAGGACGAGGTATCGCCTCATCTGATCTTCCCGCGCGGTGAGTGGGCCGGCCCGGGTAAAAAAAAGGTTCATCGCTAAATACCGGGAAGGCTGAACGGATCTTGAGGAAGAAGTATTCCTGATCGCGGTAGCCGTAGGCGCGGCGCTTGATAACCTTGATGGTGTTGTTGATGCCCTCGACG
>LNAP01000216.1_pt1 | contig 85807 bp, 75 predicted proteins | sample 602601 | NCBI WGS metagenome assembly LNAP01 (sample SAMN02440304, study PRJNA202911) | soil metagenome | biome: Subtropical and temperate rainforests or woodlands; isolation source: soil samples (1 kg each in a 20% v/v slurry with milli Q water) were... ...
TGACGCGCTTCGACAAGCTCGCAACAAGTTTTGCGGCGATGGTCTCATTGGCCTGCGCTATGCGGTGCTTGCGACAATACTTTACGTACAGAGCCTAGGGAATAGAATTATGTCAGTGATTCAGGTTCAGAATGCGTTGCAGCATTTCGCTAAGAACAAAGCGAGTCGGGCAGTTGTTCTGAAAGGGGAGTGGGGTACAGGCAAAACCTTTGTGTGGAATGAGGTGATAAAAAATCATCGTAAAGACTTTGCTCGTTCTAGTTATTCGTATGTTTCTTTGTTTGGTCTGTCCTCCTTAGCCGATTTGAAGCGAGCTATATTTACAAATATTGTGAAGAAAGACATTGCCGGTCATGTGGCGACGACTGAAAGCATCAAAGAAAACCTGATGCGGCTGGATTTTACAGATGCTAGAGCTTGGCTGAGAAAGGCTACAGGCCAGACTAAAGACGTGAAGCTTCCGTTGTTGGGGGGAATTGGAAGTATTGTTGATTCCATGCAGTTTGCTTCTATCTCAGATACGCTTGTCTGCATTGATGATTTTGAGCGTAAAAGCAATTCGCTGACCGCTCGGGACGTTCTGGGCTTAATATCGAATCTGGTAGAAGGGCGTCAATGCTCAGTGATCCTGATTCTGAATGATAATTCGCTGGATGAAGATGATGAGTTTTTCACCTTCAATGAAAAAGTGTTTGACTATGAGGTGGTGTACAAACCTGCGGTTGAGGAATGCGTCAATATAGTCTTCCCTGCTTGTAACTCCCAATACGCTTTACTTTCCAAAAATATAAAAAAGCTCAAAATCAGCAATATTCGTCTGTTGAAGAAAATTGACCTCTTCTATGGACTGCTTCAGCCGCACCTGAAACACGCTCCTGATGAGATTATCGAAAAGGCTATGGTTATCCTGCCTTTGGCTATTTTTGCGTTGTATGGATCGAGTGTGTGCCCGGTGGATGTTGATTTCATCAGCCAACCTTCCGCCAGAATCGGGCTTATGCCTTTGTCCAAGGATGCGACACAAGAAGAGAGAAACGCTCAGAACGCTTTGATGGCGAAAGTTAAGTGGTTGAACGAGTATGGCTTCTATTATGCTGATGAGCTGGATTTGGCTGTCATTGCTTTGGTAAAGCGTGGCTATGCTGATGAGGAAGAGCTTGAATTGCTGCTGATAGCTCTTGAAGCTTCGATACAGCACAATAAGGATATGAAGCTACTCAGTGATGCTTGGGATGTCCTAAATGGCTCATTCAGTGACAATCAGGATGAAGTTATAGCGACGTTTGAGAAGGCGTTGGCCGTCTGCATGAGTAAGATGAATATTCGTGATGTGGATAGTGTTTGTTGGTTGTACGGGCACCTAGGACTGAATGAACGGGTAAACGAGATCATCGAGGCCCACTTTGAGGCGGCTAAGGCCAATGGTTGGTATAAGCACAAGAGGGAGGTCAGAGGATGGCCGGAAACGCCATTGCTGGCATCACGGCTTGATGCGTATTTTGATACTCAGGTTGCTGATATACCGATCAGTGAGCTGATGGACAAAGCCTACATGCATGAGGGTTTCGTACCTTCGGTGTTGCGTGAGTTCAAGAAAAAAACGCCTAATGAGTTCTACGAGTATTTCAAGACAGCCACCCACCAATACACAACGGAGTACGTCGGTAACTGCTTGGAAACTTCGAACACAACGTATAGCGATGACAACTCAAATGAGGCGAATCGTCATGTCTTTCTCTGCACCTACAGGGCTATCCAGCGGCTCGGTGCCGAAAGCACAATCAACAAAATTCGGTTCGGCCGATTCAAGAAGTATGACTCTGCATATCTCATGATACTGGAGGAGGTCAGAGACCCTGAAAAATGGTCGTGATACCAAAAGCCTGTGACGGTGGGTTTTCACGTTTTTTTGTAGCAGAGTTTTGTAGCAAAATACTCAAAACTGCCTGTGTTTGTTGGTTTTGGCGGGCTGCAGCGTTCGATTCTGAACGTCCCTATCTCTCCGCCATTATTGTGTATGACTAAGCCCCTGAAATTGTTAAAGATTTCAGGGGCTTTTTCGTTTTTGGCGTTTGTTTCAGGACATGACTGGAGCCCGCTGGCTCAGGCTGTACCCATCATCTCCCCCGCCAGATCGGCGAGTGCACGAAGCCGGTCCATTTGCCGCATGTTGGTGATAACCCATCCTGATATCGCGGTCGGGCGGCGCCTCGCTGGCGTCCTGCAGCCTGAGCGCGGGTAGCGAGATAATGCCAGTTAGTTAAGATCGATCGAGTCAGGCACTGAATATGTGGCGAAGGGATTTAGCGAAGCGTCGCACCGCCCCGTTGGGCCAAGCGATCCCAACATCAAGCTCAATCAACCAGACAAACCTGGGTGCCTGGCTTTTAGGGCTGCTTCGCAGCCCAGCGGGGATAAATCCCCTCGCCACAGGGGCGGTGTCGATTAACTGATCGGCATCACCTCGTAGAAGCTATTCAATACTAGGCAGGCTCTGCATCCAATCGTTGGGCTATGACATCGAGCACCGTCACAGCCATCTCTCAAGGGGATACAGCATAGCTGTGCAAAGTCCTGAAGGATTACCGAGTCGCTGGGAATGTCCCCGCGCATTGCGAGGTTTTCGCCGCTCTTACGAACGACGCTTGGACTATAGGGCCCTTCTGTAGAAATCATCAATCAGACGATGAGTCAGAAAATTCCCTGAATTATGTGGCCGGGAAATGTCAGAAAAGTCCCCGCAGCAATTGCGTCTCCCGACCTTTTTTCGATCCCGGCCAACCCCCTCCACGACCTGCATAACCACAGTGTCTTCCAGGCCGAAAGCTTTGTGTCAATCAGACTAATGGTCTATAGCTCAAGGCATGCCTGCCGATAAGAAGGCTAACCCCCATAGAAGGAGTGCCCCCCATGATGCGGTTCTTTGCCGACCTGGGCTTTCGCTGGAAAATTACCCTGCCGATTGCTTTTCTGGCGCTGTTGTTGGTGTTGATGGGGTGGTCGGGGATGCGAGGCATCGACCAGGTGACGGCGTCCAGCACACAGCTGACCAAGCGTTACTTGCCGGCCATCAGCTTGCTGCTCAATGCCGATCGCGATCTTTACCAGGCTTTTGTTGCCGAGCGTAGTCTGCTCGATGGTCATGCGGACGAGCATCTGACAGCGCTGAGCGCCAGTCATGAGGAGAATGCGAAGCAGGCTTATGATCGCGTGCAGCAATATGCGGCGATGCAGCCCGATGCCGAGGCACAGGCGTTGGTCAGTCAGTTCAATGACGCTTTTGTAAAGTGGAAGCAGGTTTCGAGACGAGTAATTGAGCTGTCCGTGGGGGATAGGGAGGCGGCCAGCAAACTGAGTTTTGGTGACAGCGAACGCCTGTTCGAGGCCATGCGTGATCCCATCGACAAGCTTGGCGAGCTGGAAGACCAGGCGTCCCACCGCGAGGGAGATGCGGCGATAGAAAATGGCGAGAAAGTGGGGGTGTATCAGGGCGCCATTCTGTTGATCGGTCTGCTTGGCTGCATTCTGGTCGTTGTTGCCTTGCCAATGGTCGTGCTGCGTCCTATGCGTCGCTTGCTCAGCCGCGTCGAGCAGATTGCGGAGGGTGGCGGTGATTTGAAGGCGCGTCTTGAGGTTCGTTCGGCTGACGAGTTGGGCCAGCTCGGCAGCGCGTTCAACCGCTTTCTCGACAAACTGCAGCCGCTGATTGCCGAGGTGGGCCGGGTGACCGGGGAGGTCGATGCCGCAGCTCGCGCCATGGCCAGCATGGCCGCGACCAATGACCAACTGATCAGCAGCGAGCATGCGGCACTCGATCAGGTCAGCACCGCCGCGACCCAGATGAGCGCCGCCGTGCATGAAGTCGCCCACAACGCGCTGAATGCTTCGGATGCTGCACAACAGGCCACCAGTCAGTCCCGTGACGGTGCCGACGTTGTCAGCAGCACCATCGAATCGATCCGCCAACTGGCCCAGGAAGTGGAAAGCGCGTCGGGAACCATCGAGGCCTTGGCCCAGGAAACTTCCAGTATCGGCGCGGTCCTCGAGGTGATCCGTGGCATCGCTGAACAGACCAACCTGCTTGCACTGAACGCCGCCATCGAGGCTGCGCGAGCCGGCGAGCAAGGCCGCGGTTTTGCGGTCGTGGCTGACGAAGTCAGGGCGCTGGCGGCGCGGACCCAGGATTCGACCAAGGATATACAGGTCCGTATCGAGCGCTTGCAGTCGGGGGTCGCCAAGGCCGTTCAAGCGATGCAGGTCGGTAGCACCAAGGCCCGTGACAGCGTCGAGCGTGCGGCGAGTGTCGATCAGGTGCTCAGCGGCACGGGCGGTTCCATACAGCGGATCAACGATATGGCCGCGCAGATCGCCAACGCTTGCGAAGAGCAGAGCAGTGTCACTGAGGAAATCGCCCGCAACATCTCCGACATCCGCGACCTGTCCAACGAAGCGGCGCAGAACTCTGCCCAGAGCATGCATGCCAGCCAGCAGCTTTCCGGGCTGTCGAGGACATTGGCGGAGTTGACCGGCCGTTTTCGCACCTGAGTCCAGGCGCGATGGTGGCCACCCTCCCAGCCGTGGCGGCGCTCACCGGCGAGCGCTTGCGAGCCCTGCATCAGGACGGTTTCGTCCTGATGCCTGCGGTGTTGAGCAGCGCGCAAATCACCGACCTGCGCCGTGCAATCGATCGCCTCAAGCCTCAGCACTGGGACTACAGCGGCGTGATCGATCGTTACAAATGCGTGTTCAATCGCGATCCGTTCTGGTTGCCGTTTCTCGATATGGAAGGGGTGATCGAGCTGGCCGAGGCGGCTCTGGGGGATGATTGCCACATCATTGGGCAGACAGCCTGGCGTTGCCACCCCGGTTTTGTCGGCGCCCCGTTGCACCTGGATTACCTGGCGATGGCATTGCCACCACAGCTTCTGGCCGATCCAGCTTTCGAGTTGCCGATGCAGATTTTCACCGCACAGTTTTACCTCGACGACATCAATGCCGACCTGAGCCCGACCCGCGTCATTTCCGGCAGTCATCGGGCGGGGCGGGCGCCCGTGGCGGGCGAAACGCAATGGCAAGGGCGCGTCGCGCAACCGGTATTGTGCCGGGCGGGCGACGTGCTGGTGCTGCGCAGCGAGTTGTGGCATGCCGGCAGCGAGAACCGCAGCGTCGACCGTTCACGTTATATGCTGCAGGTTCACTATGGCCGGCGGATGATCGCGCAGAAGTTCTCGCCTTATCTGTACTGGCAATTCAACCCCGCTGTACTGGCTGCCGCGACACCTCGCCAGCGGCGCCTGTTGGGCGATCATCAGGAGGCTGAGTACGATTGACCTCCTGGCATCGGTTACGTCACGGCGCTACGTCAGATCCAGACATCATTCACCGCTGTTCGCTCATTGGTTTCATCGCCCGTGTTGATGACACCGCGAGGTTCGATCAACAGCAATTTCACTTCCAGTGCGGCGCTTGGCTTGTGCTCAACACCTTTTTGCACCACGTACATCTCGCCTGGGCCAATCGTCACCGCGCCGTCGCGAAAGTCAATGCGAAGCTCGCCTTCCAGCACGATGAAGGTTTCATCGGTATCGGCGTGGGTATGCCAGACGAAGTCACCTTCGAGCCGGACGATCTTGAACTGGTAGTCGTTCATTTCGGCCACGACTTTCGGGGCCCACTGTTCCTGGAAGAGTGTGTATTTCTGAGCGAAATTGATGGGGGAGTAGTGAGTGCTCATGGGGAATGCTCGTCTTGTGAAGGGGGTGAGCGCGACCTTACTGCCTGAGCCTGAGCAGGTATTGGATGATTGTGCAGCTTTTGTGGGGGGCTGGCGCCCGACGTCAGCGCAGCATTTTCAGCCAGCGTGCTGGTGAAATGCCGAAAGCCTGGCTATGTAACCGGGTCATGTGGCTCTGATCGAAAAAGCCGCACGCCAGGGCCGCTTCACTTAATGGCATGCCCTGGATAACCAGACGACGGGCTTTATTCAGGCGTCGCTGGTTGATATACCGATAGGGGCTGGTGCCGTACAGAGCGCGAAAGTCCCGGGACAGGCTCCATCGGTCCCGGCCACTGGCCTGGACCAGATCATCCAGACTGATGGGCTGGTCAAGGGCATCATGAATGAACAGTCGTGCGCGCTCTGCCGCCGAGTAGTCGATCAATCGCCGACCACGCCGGTTACCCGCTGCGCTGTCCAGTGCCTGGGCCACATCGTAAATGCCGTCCTCCTCTTCCAGCGGATCGAGTGGATGATCCATGCAGCGCAATAATCTACGGGTAGCCACATTGAGGTGAGGATCGTTCGACAGCCCCCCTTCGATGAAGGGCAAGGGTTTGCCGCCCAGCACTTGCTGGATCACGGAGGGCTCTACATAGAACATCCGGTAACGAAAACCGTCGCTCGTGCCTGCTTCGCCATCGTGAATTTCGTCCGGGTGCAGGACGATGGTTCCGCCGGGCTGGCTATGGCGTTTGCTATGGCGGTAGTTGAAGCTCTGAACACCGCAAAGCGTGACGCCGATGGCGTAGGTGTCATGCCGGTGGGTGGTATAGCCATGGCCACTGAAATAGGCTTCGATGCGTTCCATTTTCCGCGATTCAGGAGCCCGTACCAGCCAGTCGCGATCACGATTTGATTGAGTCATTTAGACCGGCCTCTCGCTTTTGTCTGCACACGATACCTGTCTGATATGCCTTGGCGCAGGAAAAAGCGAGATCCGGATTCTTCGGAACGCAGAAAGCTGCTCGTTACGCAGGGCGGCTTACTGGTCGTACAGTGCGTCGCTATTTCAGATTTCTTTCACGGGTGTCTCACCCTGGGCACTCTTGATCAGCCCGATGACGTGAAGGCAGTCAGCCTTGTTCACATAGGATTCGCCGCTGGCGATCGTTTCGTGGTTGCCGGCTCTCAAGCGCCACCGCCATTGGCCTTTTCCAGTGCTCTGGGTGCCTCGGGTCTGCCTGTAGATCTCAAAATACATCGGTTCGCTCCCTGCGATTAATTCATTCAAGACATGCTTTGCACATGTCGCTCCAAGCCTAGCCAAGCTGATAGTTTTGGCTATGGGAAATTCGTTTCCATTCGTTATCAAATATTGCCGATGTGGATTCGGATTTGCTCCGGCGACCCTTTTCAGGAAACAGGTCATCTTGGGGGCGCGGGGCTGGATAAAGTTCCGGTTTCGTTCTTGCGTTGCCTTGTGCGGTCCTGCTTAATACATTCCGATTCAGACGTTTGTCATTGACGTCCGGTCCGGGGAACCCGGGGGCTGGGAGCCCGATGGGACTGGAAAAACCTATAAGAAAAAGAGCCATCAAGTGACTGAATATCCAGGAGCGGATCTGCAAGGATGTCTAGCGCTTTCGCTTGTCATTCCAGTTTTCAACGAAGTCCAGTCCATAGATTTGTTTATCGCCAGAGTCGATCGGGTTTTTGCGAACGAGCCGCTGGTGACCCTGGAACTGGTGTTCGTCAATGACGGCAGTGTCGACGAAACATTGGTGCTGTTGCTGGAAAAACAGCGAGCCGACCCGCGCATCCGGATCGTCGACCTGAGCCGCAATTTCGGCAAGGAAGCGGCGCTGAGTGCCGGTCTGCAAGCGGCTCGTGGCCAGGCGGTGGTGCCGATCGACGTCGACCTGCAGGACCCGCCCGAGGTGATCCTGCAAATGATCGCCCACTGGCGCAACGGTGCCGAGGTGGTACTGGGCCATCGCATAAACCGTGACTCCGACTCTTGGGCCAAACAGGTTTCCGCCAACGGGTTCTATCGGCTGCACAATAAAATCGCCGACCACAAGCTACCGGAAAATGTCGGTGATTTTCGGCTGATGGATCGTTGTGTGGTCGATGCGCTGCAGAGCCTGCCCGAGTCCCGACGCTTCATGAAGGGCTTGTTTGCCTGGGTAGGATTTCGAACCACCGTCGTGGATTACGTCAGGCCCGAGCGTGCGGCCGGTGAAAGCAAATTCAACGGCTGGCGCCTGTGGAACTTTGCCCTGGAGGGCATCACCAGTTTCAGCACCGAACCGCTGCGTATCTGGACCTACCTGGGGCTTAGCGTCTCGCTGGTGTCCTTTTCGTTTGCGGTGTTCATCGTGCTACGGACGCTGATTTCCGGGGTCGATCTGCCAGGCTATGCCTCCCTGATGGTGGCAGTCACGTTCCTGGGCGGGTTGCAACTGATCGGCATCGGCGTACTGGGTGAATACCTGGGCCGGACCTATATCGAATCCAAACGCCGACCGGTTTTTCTGGTACGGCGCATCTATGACGCCAAGGACTGACAATGGATCTCAAGGAAACCGACATCCTGGGGCCTGATATCGGGCAGCATTGGTACTATCGTTCCAAGGCGCGCGCCATGCTCCACATGCTCAAAGGCACATCGGCCAAAACACTGCTGGATGTGGGGGCCGGATCGGGCTTTTTTTCCCATCACTTGTTGTCCCATACCGAGACGGCCCGGGCCTGGTGCGTGGACATCAGTTACCCGGCCGACTCTGATGCCAGCACCGCCGGCAAACCCGTCCACTACCGGCGCGCCATCGACGCGCTGGACGCGGATCTGGTGTTGTTGATGGATGTGTTGGAACACGTGGACGATGACATGGGCCTGCTCAAGGCTTATGTCGACAAGGTGCCCTCTGGCACCCGCTTCCTGATCACCGTGCCGGCGTTCCAGTTTCTCTGGAGCGGGCATGATGTGTTTTTGGAACACAAACGCCGTTACACCCTCGGGCAACTGGAGGGGGTCGTGGCCCAGGCGGGTTTGCAGGTGCACAAAAGCGCTTACTATTTCGGCCTGGTGTTTCCGATCGCCGCTGCCGTGCGCCTGTTGCAACGCAACACGTCCGGCGCGCCGGCCAGCTCGCTCACTCGGCATCATCCGCTGGTCAATGGCGTGTTGAAGTCGCTGTGCAGCCTGGAGCTTGCGTTTATGGGCGCCAATCGCGTGGCCGGCCTGACGGTGTTCTGTCTGGCACAAAAACCATGATCTGGACGCGGTCGCCGTTGCTGCGACGTGGGCTGCGGTTCGCCATGACGGGCTTGTTCGTGACCGCTGTGCATGTGTTGGCTGCCGTGTTGTTTGTGCACCTGATCCTGGCCAGCCCGCCGTTGGCCAACGGTTTTGCGTTTGTGGTGGCAACCGTGGTGTCTTACCTGATCAACACGCTCTGGAGTTTCTCCAGCCGATTGCATGGCCGCACGCTCGGCCGTTTCGTGGTGGTGTCGATCGGCGGATTCTGGCTGGCGATGCTGGTGGCCTGGGTGGCGCAGAGCGCGGGCCTGAGTTACCTGGCGGGCATTGCTGCCGTGGCGCTGATCATCCCGGTGTTTACCTTCATCTTGCATAATTTCTGGACGTATCGATGACCGTTCGTGGCGAGCGTTATCTGGTTTCCCTGTTGCCCGTATTGCTGGGCGTGCTGGCGTTTCTGATGGTCATCGGCCCTCGGGTGTTGAACCCGACGAATATCGCCTGGCTGGGGGAGGGCGATGCGGCGACTCATTATCTGGGATGGGCGTTTTTCCGTGATTCGCCCTGGACCTTTCCGTTGGGCATGAACCCTTCCTATGGCTTGGAGTTGGCCAACGGGATCATTTTTTCCGATTCCAACCCGCTGCTGGCGTTCATATTCAAGCCCTTCAATGCTTGGCTTCCCGAGACGTTCCAGTATTTCGGGCTGTGGCTGCTGGCGTGTTTTGTCCTGCAGGCCTGGTTTGCCTGGAAGCTGGTGGGGCTGCTGACGCCTTCGGTCTGGATCAGGTTGTTGGGAGCCGGGTTGTTCGTGTTTTCGCCCCCGATGTTTCTGCGCATGGGAGGGCATCTTTCCTTGTCCGGGCATTTCCTGATCCTGGCGGCGCTGTACCTGGCGTTGCGGCCCGGTCTGCAAAAGCGACGCCTGGCCTGGGGCGTGCTATTGGCCGCGACGGCGCTGGTGCATGCCTATCTGTTGGCGATGGTGGCATTGATCTGGCTGGCCGATCTGGCCAGCAAAGCCATCAAGGGCCGGTTACCCCGGCGCAATGCCTTGATCGAGCTGGCCGGGCTGTTTCTGCTGGTCGCATTCTGCTGCTGGCAAGCGGGTTATTTCAGTGTGGGCGGCGGGACCGTGGCGGGTGGTTTTGGCTTGTATCGTCTGAATCTCTTGTCGGTGGTGAACCCCAGTGGCTGGTCATACGTATTGCGCGACATGCCCCAAGGACCCGGGGACTACGAGGGTTTCAATTACCTGGGTTTGGGGGTGCTGATGCTGGCGATCTGCGCCGGCGTGGCACTGCTGCAAGGCAACACCGGCCTGGCGGGGGCCGTGCGTCGCAGACCTCTATTGCTGTTGGCGCTGATCGGGCTGACGCTTTTTTCACTGACCAACACGCTTGGTATTGGCATGCTGGATGTGCATTACTGGTTGCCGAAAACCATCGAGCAGTTGGCGAACGTCTTTCGTGCGGCCGGTAGGATGTTCTGGCCGGTGTTCTACATTCTCGTGTTTACGCTGATCTTTTTGGTGGTCCGAGGCAATAAGCCACGAGCTGCGGTGTGTCTGCTGGCTGTCGCCCTGGTGGTGCAGGTTCTGGATACCCGCAGCGGGTGGGCAGGCCTGCGCAAGAGCCGGATGATGCCGACCGCCGCGAGCTGGCCGACGCCCCTGGCCGACCCGTTTTGGGCCAGCGCGGCAAATCACTACGCCAAGGTCCGGTCGTTGTTGCCGCAGAATCAGCCGGAAAACTGGCTGTTGATCAGCCAATACGCCCAGAACCATGGTCTGGAAACCGATAGCGTGTACTTGGGGCGGATGGGCACTCGGGAGATCGAACACGCTCAACGGCACGCTGGCCAAATGCTCGCCACCGGTCAGTATGAAGCGGATTCCCTCTACATTCTCGACAGCCGCACCGCGCTCGAAGCGATCAAAACCGTTAATCGTCAGACCGATCTGCTGACCCGTCTTGATGGCCTCGTGGTGCTGGCACCGGGATGGAAGACCTGTACCCAATGCCCACCGATAGCGCAGGAGACGCTGGACGTGCAGGTCAAGCCAGGTGAGCGCCAGGTGTTCAACCGAATAAACGCGATGTTGGTCAGCGGCTGGGGGCGCGTCGAAGATTGGGGCACCTGGTCGGAAGGTGCTCAGGCAGAGCTTGTATTGCGTGTACCCCCTGAGGCCCGCGCCCTCTCGATCGAAGCTGCGGCGTTCGTACAGCCCCTGCATACCAGGCAGAGAATCGAGGTCTCGATCAATGGCGTTGCGGCCCTGTCGACGCAACTGACCCGCATGCAGGAGAACACCCTGGAGCTGTCATTGAGCCCGGCCATCCGCGAAGCGATTGCCGCAGATGGGCAGGTGCGTGTGCAGTTTCATCTACCCGACGCGATCAGTCCCAAGGCGCTGGGGTTGGGGAGCGACGAGCGAGTCATGGCGTTGGGGCTGAAGTCTCTGACGGTGAATTAAGCCGGACGTCTTTATCGTGTGCTTAAAGGTTTTTTGCGCAGCGCTGAATGCACAATTTGAGGCTGTTTTTCGAAACGCTGATACGGCTGGAAGCGTTCATGCGTGAGCGCGCCGGCGCGGTGCAAATTCCGCTGCGCGAAACAAAAACCTGCGTCAGCCAAGTAAAGTCGAGGTATGGTTGCGACGGCTGAAACCACATCGTCATATTTTCGAACAGGAGTCGAACACATGCCTCACCTGCACATGGAGTACACCGCCAACCTGCCCAAGTTTGACGAGGGTGTCGTACTGCTGCGTCTGAATAATACGCTGGTGGCCTCCGGTCAGTTCGCTGCCGAGTCGGACATCAAAAGCCGGGCTGTGAAAATCGAGAATTTCCTGGTGGGCACCCTTTTCGAAAAGCGCGGTTTCGTGCACGTGAAGCTGGCCTTGTTGAGCGGCCGTTCGCCAGAGGTCAAGAAGCAGCTGGCCGAAAAACTGTTGGAGGTGATCCAGGAGGTGGGCGAATGGCCGGCTGACGTTTCCGTGCAACTGTGCGTGGAAATCCTCGACATCGACCGAGGCCCCTATGCCAAGGCTGTCGTCGGCGCCTGAGGGGCAGGTGCTATCAGTGGCCTGGCTGCACGGCGTTTCAAGGTGAATCCCGACAAGCCTTCAGGCGCTTGATGGTTTGCCGGGTGGGATCAACCGTGGCCGCACCGGCATGGCACAGGTTGATACTCTGCAAGATGGCGCGCACATGCTTGTACATGCCCTCGGCTTTATAAGTGGGGCGCATGCCAGTGCGGGTATTGATGAACAACTCGTCGTCGAAACAGGTCCGCAGTTTCTTGAGGCAGTAGCTGACCGTTGACTGGCTGACACACAACGCCTCGGATACACCGGTGACGCTGCTTTGCTCGTACACAGCGTTAAACACCATGAGGTCTTGCATATCGAGTTTTCTGAGGGAGTTACTGTTCAGCATCCGTTCTGTCTCTCTCTGTGCTCCTTGCGCGGATCTTGCGCAAACCAGACCTTTGATCCTAACGGAACGATCGTCCCAGGAGAATGCCAGGCGAGCGGTTTCACGGTCGCGAGTGGGACAGATAATGTAATGAACACGACGGATCGTTCAGCATTCGATTCTCTGGCCGATTGTTTAGCTCATTGCGATCCAAGCTCCATCAAATCAAGGTTTAACCGGCTTTGGTGACGTGGGACTCTGCCAGGGTGTGTTTCCTGTGATGTCTTTTATGGACGGTTGGCCCGCAGCAATCCAATACCCTTCATTCGCCGCAATGGGGCCGGTGGGCAGGTTTATGTCCGGGGTCTCTCCCACGCTGTGCGCGCTGCCCTCTGAACTGGCTTTTTGGGCACTCTGGCATTGTCGCCACGCCCGTCCTCCAGATACTTGTATTTCCTGTTGATCCTAAACAGTGTTCGTTGATCGCGAGCACAGGTTGACGGTGCTTTGTCGCCCGTCCGACATGAAAATACGAGCGTTCTCATGAGTTCTGCCCACCTCTCTTTTGCCCCCCTGCATCAAGCCCAGGCGTTCCTGGAGCAAAATCCGGATATTGAGCTGTTCGAGCTGTTTATTCTCGACAGCAACGGTGTGCCTCGGGGCAAACTGCTGCACCGGGATGAGTTGCTGGCGCTTTACGAAAGTGGGCGGCCCTTGCCCAGTACCATTCTCGGGTTGACCATCAATGGCGACGACGTGGAAAACTCCGGGCTGGTGTGGGATGTTGGCGACATCGATTGCCGGGCTTATCCCATCAGCGGCAGCTTGCAGCGAATGCCCTGGCGGCTGATCCCCACTGCTGCAGTGCAGGTCAGCATGCATCCTCAGGAAGGCATGCCCGCGAGCATCGCCGATCCGCGTTACCTGCTCAGCCAAGTGATCGACGCTTTGCAGGCCGATGGCTATTACCCGGTGATGGCGGCGGAGCTGGAGTTTTATCTGTTGGACGCGCAGCGCGACAGCCAGGGCCGGCCGCAACCGGCGCGGGACGCTGATGGCGGCCGACCCGGTGCCACGCAGGTCTATGGCTTGCGCGAGCTGGAACAGATCGAACCGTTCCTGGCGGACCTCTATTCCGCCTGCAAGTCGCAGGGGATCCCGGCCCGAACGGCCATTTCCGAATACGCGCCGGGCCAGGTGGAAATCACCCTCGAACACCGCACCGATGCCTTGCAGGCCATGGATGAGGCGGTGCGCTACAAACGTCTGGTCAAAGGCGTGGCGCATAAACACGGCATGCAGGCGTGTTTCATGGCCAAGCCGTTCGCGGAACTGGCGGGTTCGGGCATGCACATGCACGTCAGCCTGGCGGATCGCGAGGGCCATAACCTGTTTGCCAGCGAAGCCGCCGATGGCACGCCGCTGCTGCGTCATGCGGTGGGCGGGATGCTCGACACGTTGCTCGACTCACTGCTGATGTTCTGTCCGAATGCCAATTCCTACCGGCGCTTCCAGAGCAACAGCTACGCGCCGCTGGCAGCAACCTGGGGCGTGGACAATCGCACCGTGAGCCTGAGGGTACCGGGCGGGCCGGCGTTTTCGCGGCATATCGAACATCGTATTTGTGGTGCCGACGCCAACCCGTACCTGGCCGCCGCAGCGATACTGGCCGGCATCCATCGTGGCATTCGTGAACAGTGCGATCCCGGTGCGCCAGTGGCGGGCGACGGCTATGCCCAGGCGAGCGAATTGCTGCCCACCGACTGGCTCACCACCTTACGTACGCTTGAGGCCTCGACCTGGGCCAGGCAAGCCTTCGGCGATGAGTTCCTCAGGGTGTACCTGGCGGTCAAACGCGCCGAATACCGCCAGTTCATGGGCGAGGTCGGAGAGCAGGACTGGCGTTGGTACATCCATCAGGCTTGAACTGAGCCCACAAGCTGCACGTCGGATCGGACGTGCGGCTTGCTACTTGAAAAATTATTTAATGGCAACTTTTTCACGAAAAATTGATAGTGAGCTGCCTAAAGTTTGTGTTGCCGTAGCACAGTAGTTTTTCAAACTTTCCTGCGGTATTTGCTTTCCATAGCGCAACTTCCAGGAAACTTTAAAACCTCATGCTGACCATTAAACCCGTGCGCCCCGAGTGGGTGACGCTGGTCGCCAGTGTCTTTTTATTAGTGGGCTTCAACGTTGTGCTCTGGCAGCACCTGCATACCATTACGGCAGGTGACGGCGGGGGCGTGCTGATCGGCGTGGCGTTTGCGGTGCTGGTGTTGTTCGCCTTCAACCTGGTGCTGACACTGGTAGCGTTCCGTGGGCTGCTCAAGCCTGTGCTGATGTTGCTTTTTCTGATCAGCGCCGGTGTGGCGTACTTCATGGCTCAGTATGGCGTGCTGATCGATGCCGGCATGTTTCGTAACTTTGCTGAAACCAATGCCACAGAGGTGCGTGATTTACTGTCGTTAAAGTTGTTTACCTACCTCGGTTTATTAGGCGTTTTGCCGTCCTGGTTGTTATTTAAAACGCCGATCAGCTATCGCCGCTGGCCCAAAGAACTGTTAAGCAAGTTAGTGGTGAGTGGGGTGTCGGCGGCGGTGATCGGCATGGTCGCCCTGGCCAATTACCAAGGGTTGTCTTCATTGTTTCGCAATCATCATGAATTGCATTTGATGGTGGTACCGAGCAACTACATCGGTGCGTCGATCGGGTACTTGCGTGAACAGGTCGCGTCGGCCAAACAGCCCTTCATCACCTTGGGAGAGGATGCGAGTCGTAATCCGGTCTGGCAAACCCATGCCCGCAAGTCCCTGACCGTACTGGTGGTGGGGGAGAGCGCCCGTGCCGAGAACTTCGGCATTCTGGGCTATAACCGCGATACCACGCCGCAACTCAATCAAGAAGCCGGCCTGATCGCCTTCACTGATGTGCACTCCTGCGGTACGGAAACCGCGGTATCGGTGCCGTGTATGTTTTCCAACATGGGCCGCAAGAACTACGACGCCAGCAAGGCCAGGAACGAAGAAGGCCTGCTCGATGTGCTCAAGCGCGCCGGGCTGGAGGTGATCTGGCGTGACAATCAGTCGGGCTGCAAAGGCACTTGCGACCGGGTCACTGTGCAGGACGTCAGCAATCTCAAGGACCCGGCCCTGTGCGCCAACAGTGAGTGTCGCGACGAAATTCTGCTTCAGGGCCTGCAGCATTTCATCGACACCTTCGACAAGGACACCGTGCTGGTGCTCCACCAAATGGGCAGTCACGGGCCGGAGTACTTCAAGCGCTATCCCAAGCAATACGAACATTTCACCCCAGTGTGCCAAAGCAATGCGCTGAATAATTGCAGCCGCCAGAGCATCGTCAACGGCTACGATAACACGCTGGTGTACACCGACCATGTGTTATCGACCCTGATCGACCTGCTGCGGGCCAATCAGGACAAGGTCGACACAGCGATGCTGTACCTGTCCGACCACGGCGAGTCCCTGGGCGAGTACAACCTGTTTCTCCATGGCACGCCCTACATGCTCGCCCCGGAACAACAGAAACACGTGGCGATGCTGGCCTGGTTTTCCGACAGCTATCAGAAGTCCTTCTCCGTCGACACCCATTGCCTGCAACTGAGCCGGGACAAGCCCTTGAGCCAGGACAATCTGTTTCATTCGATGCTCGGGCTGCTGGAAGTCAACAGCAAGGTCTATAACCGGGACCTGGACCTGTTTGCCGGTTGCCGTGGCGCGGTCATTGACGGGGTATTGGCCCGGCAGTGAGCGCCTCGACTTTTTTTTCACGTACGGGTGGTTAGCCTGTTCCTATTCATCTTTCCCAAGAGCGGTTGGTATGTCTGGGCAACCCCCATCCCCCGTAGAGATCGAGTTCGCCAGGCATCATGACCGGGAACACGCGCGCATTTGCCGTCAAGCGGCGCCCAGGCGACTGCGCCTGGCGTTCTGGCGTGACGAGCAATTGGTCCGCAATGCCTTGAAAGCCGCCGGTGAACCGGGGCTGGTGCTGGATGTGACCTGTGGCGCGGGCCGGTTCTGGCCGGTGCTGGCCGAACATGCCAACCGGGTGATCCTGGCGGCGGACCCCTCGCCAGACATGCTCGATCACGCCCGCACCCACCATGGCGGCGCGTTGCTGGAGCGGGTCACGACCTTTCCCAGTTCGGCATTCACCCTCGGCCTGTCGGCTAACGCTGTGGACTGTATTTTGTGTCTGCAACTGTTTCGGCACGTCAAGGCCAGTGAGCATCGGCTGGCGCTGTTGCGCGAATTTCATCGGGTCAGCCGTGACACGGTGATTGTGTCGGTGCAAATTGAAGGTCGCCTCAACATCGGACCTGCGCCGCACCGCGGCCTGGCGGACAAGGCTGAAGTTGAAGCCGAGTTCCGCCAGGCCGGTTTCACCCTGCTGTGGTATCAGGATTTTCTGCCCGGGTTTGCGCTGACGCGGGTTTATGCGTTGTGCAAGGCCGGTTAATTCCCGATGTAGGACTATTCTTGCCTTCGCGCAGGCGATTTCTCTCAGGCTCCCGCTCTATGGATGCTCGCAATCGCTGACGGCGATATATACTGCGCGCCATTCTTCAAGGGAGAGCCGTGTGGCCATCGATATTCACTGGATTCGCGACAACGATAGCCTCGGTCAGTTTTGCGCCCAATGGCAGCAGTTGCCATTCGTCGCCCTCGACACTGAATTCATGCGGGTCGACACGTTTTATCCCATTGCCGGTTTGTTGCAGATCGGCGACGGCGAGCGTGCCTATCTGATCGACCCCTTGACCATCGACAACTGGAAGCCCCTGGCTGCGTTGCTGGAAAACCCGGCAGTGCTCAAGGTGCTGCACGCTTGCAGCGAAGACCTTGAAGTGCTGCTGCGCTTGACCGGCAGCCTGCCTGCGCCGCTGTTCGACACTCAATTGGCCGCCGCCTACCTGAACCTGGGTTTTTCCATGGGTTATTCCCGGCTGGTACAGGACGTGTTGGGCATCGACTTGCCCAAGGGCGAAACCCGCTCTGATTGGTTGCAAAGACCCCTGTCGGAAACGCAGATCAGCTACGCCGCTGAAGATGCAGTGCATCTGGCGGAAGTTTTCGTACAGCTACGCCCGAAGCTTTCTGACGAAAAATACGCCTGGGTCCTGGAGGATGGCGCCGAGCTGGTGGCCAACCTGCGTCGCGAAGTCGACCCCTATGAGGTTTATCGCGAGGCCAAGCTGGCCTGGAAACTTTCCCGTGCCCAACTGGCCGTGCTGCGCGAGCTATGCGCCTGGCGCGAGCGGGAAGCGCGGGCTCGTGACCTGCCGCGTAACCGGGTCATTCGCGAGCACTCGCTGTGGCCCCTGGCCCGCACTCAGCCGGATAACCTCGGCGCGCTGGCGAAAATCGAAGACATGCACCCGCGTACCGTGCGCCAGGACGGCGAGTTCCTGCTGGAGCTGATCAAACGCGCCGCCAGCGTACCGCCCGAGCAGTGGCCGCCAGCCGTGGCCGAACCCTTGCCCATCGAGGCTTCGGCGCTGGTCAAGCGTCTGCGGGCACTGGGGCAGGCTGAGGCCGAGCGCCTGGGAATCGCCCCTGAACTGATGCTGCGCAAGAAAACCCTCGAGGCGCTGATCAAGAGCGGCTTTCCCGAGGGCCCTTACCAATTGCCCGATTCGCTGCGTGGCTGGCGCCGCGAATTGATGGGCCAGGCGCTGCTCGATAGCCTGGCCACCGCCGGAGAACAGCCTTGAAACGTATCTGCTCGATCTACCGAAGCTCGAAGAAAAACGAGATGTACCTGTATGTGCTCAAAAGCGATGCCCTGGAGCGTGTGCCCGAGCCCCTGATGGCTGCCTTTGGCAAGGCGATCCATGCCTTTGACCTGGTGCTGAGCCCCGAGCGCAAGCTGTCGCGGGAAGACATCAACCTGGTGCTGGAAAACCTCGATACCCAGGGTTATCACTTGCAGATGCCACCGGCTGAAGACGAATACATCGAGCATCTGCCGGAAGAGTTGCTGCGACGCAACGACCCGGTCTGACGGTACCCCGAGGCACCTTTCCCGGGCCTCTTGAAACACTGGAATGGTTTATTGGCGATGGCCGCAAGGATGGAGCGACACTCTGTCGGCGGTCGTCTGCATAGTTTTTGAAAGGTTTGATCCATGCGCGTTCTGATTGCCGAACACGATCACGCGGTGTACGCCCAGCTTCTGCGACAGGCTGCACCCGATATCCAAGTCCTGACCAGTGGCGACTCCGCCGAACTGTCGCGACTGGCCACCGACTGCCCGGTCTGGCTGGGCCAGCCCGATCTGCTGGCCACCCTGTTGCGTCAAGGCCATCAGCCCCAGTGGCTGCAATCGACCTGGGCGGGCATCACGCCGCTGCTGGCCGAGGGCTTGACGCGTGATTATCGCCTGACCCGTGCGGTGGGCATTTTCGGCCAGGTGATGGCCGAGTACGTCCTTACCTATATGCTCGGTCATGAGCGCGAGGTGCTGGCGCGGCTGGTCAGCCAGGTCGAGCGCAAGTGGGACAACCGTCAGGGCCAGAGTCTGGCCGGGCGCAAGGCACTGATCGTTGGGACCGGCGATATCGGCCAGCGGGTAGCGCAGTTCCTGCTGCCGTTTGGTGTGCAGCTGTATGGCATTGCCAGCGAAGCCCGGGAGCTGGCGCCGTTCATCGAGGTCGGGGCGCTGAAGGATCTGCCGCGCATGGTGGGGGAGGTGGATTATGTGATCAACCTGCTGCCCAACACGCCGGACACCCACGATATATACGACGCGACGCTGTTCAGGCAATTCAAGCCCACCGGGCTGTTCATCAATGTCGGGCGCGGCGTGGCCGTGGTCGATGCCGATCTGGTGCAAGCCTTGAAGGAAGGGCACCTGGCCGGCGCGGTCATTGACGTTTGCCGCCAGGAGCCGTTGCCACAGCGGCATCCTTTCTGGACGGCCTGGGGCCTGCTGCTGACCGGCCATAGCTCGGCACCGACGTCGCCGGCGATGATGGTGCAGTTGTTCCTGGAAAACCTGCGGGCCTACCAGGCCGGCGAAACCTTGCGCGGGGAAGTGGATTTCGATCGGGGATATTAGACCGACCCAATCAACTTGTGGGAGCGAGCCTGCTCGCGATAGCGGTTTGCCAGTCGGCATCAATGCTGGCTGATCCGGCGCTATCGCGAGCAGGCTCGCTCCCACAGTGATCTTCAGCGGTCACCCCATCGGTGTTCTCGGCCAATCCATTTACGGACTTCGCCAACACAACGCCCTACCGACAGTCGCCCATGCTTGGCCTGAAGAGGCCCCGGCACTAGACTGACGGCCTTTTCACCATCTGATGCTGATTGCTTGAGCCATGGCCGCCAAAGTCGAACCGTTCTGGATACGTAAAACCCTCGATCAGCTTGATGCGCAGGAATGGGAATCGCTGTGTGACGGCTGTGGCCTGTGCTGCCTGCAAAAACTCGAAGACGAAGACGACAACAGCGTCTACTACACGCGCATCGCCTGCAAATTGCTGGACTTGAAAACCTGCCAGTGCACCGACTATTCCCGGCGCCGCGACTTTGTTCCCGATTGCATCCAGCTCACACCGGGCAAGGCCGATGAGTTCAAATGGTTGCCACCGACCTGCGGTTATCGCCTGGTCAGTGAGGGCAAGGATCTGCCGTTATGGCACCACCTGGTCTGTGGCGATCGCGATGCCGTGCACCACGAACGCATTTCCCAATCCGGGCGCATGCTGGCCGAAGGCAGCGTGCCCGAGGACGATTGGGAAGATCATCTGATTTTTCGCGCCGGCTGAATGCCGGGCATCGCACCATCAGGGAGAACCCATGGCAGCAGGATTGAAAAGGATGCTCGCAGCCGGGCTGTGGGCGGTGTGCGGGCCGCTGTGGGCGGCGCAGAAAGTCGATCTGGATTATCACGTGCACCTGTTGCCGCAAAGCGATCAGGCCGAAGTGCGCCTGACCCTGGCTCGGGGTTCGGCAGTGCGCAGCCTGGACTTCGACCTCGGCGATGGCAGCCGCTACAGCCACTTCAAGGCCGACGGTCAATGGCAGCTCATCCCGGGCAAGGACACACGCGGCGTTTGGCGTCCCAGTGCCGACAAGGCGAGCCTGAGCTATCGCGTGCGCATCAGTAATACTCGCAAGAACGGTACGTTTGAAACCCGTATGACCCCGGGATGGGGGCTTCTGCGTGGCGACGATCTTGTCCCGCCGGCCAAGTTGGATCAGCAGGATGGCACTGAGCTGGTGTCACGTTTGCAATTTGAACTGCCCGACGGCTGGAAAAGCATCGAAACGGCCTGGCCGCGCATCGGCAAGCAACGCTTTCGCATCGACAACCCCGCGCGGCTGTTCGATCGTCCCACCGGCTGGATGCTCGCCGGCAAACTCGGCAGCCGTCGCACACGCCTGGGAGAGACCGAGGTGACGGTGGCCTCACCCCAAGGCCAGGGCATGCGCCGGATGGATGTGCTGACGCTGCTGACGTTCGTCTGGCCGCAAGTGCAGGCGTTGGTGCCGCGTCATCCCGGCAAGCTGCTGATCATCGGCGCGTCAGACCCGATGTGGCGTGGCGCCCAGGCCGGGCATGAATCGATTTATCTGCACAGTCGTCCGCCGCTGGTCAGCGAACGCGGCAATAGCCCGATGTTGCACGAGTTGGTGCAGATGCTGGCGCGGGTCAACGATCGTGAGCGCAGTGACTGGATCAGCGAAGGGCTGGCCGAGTATTACGCCATCGAATTGCTGCGTCGGGCTGGCGGCATGAGTGATGAGCGTTACCAGAGCCTGAACGACCGGTTGGCTCGGGACAGCAAAGGCGTCAGCACCTTGCGTGGCGAGCAGGTCCGCCCGGCGACGGTGGCCAAGGCGGTGTTGCTGTTGCAGGAGCTGGACCGCGAGATTCGTTTGAAAACCCGCAACAAGCGCTCGCTCGATGACGTGCTGCACGCCGCCATGCGTCTGGAGACGGTTGATACCCAGGAGTTTGTCCAGCTCAGCGAGAGCGTTCTGGGGGAGAGTTCTACTGTGCTGGATACTCGGTTACTTCAGTAATACCGCTATCGCGAGCAGGCTCGCTCCCACATTGACCAGCGTTGCACTCAAAATGTGGGAGCAAGGCTTGCCCGCGATGGGGCCATCAGCCAGTAAAATCAAAGCCCAACCTTCGGCGAACTCAACGAATCATTCCCCGTCACTGTAGCCGTGCTGGTCGCGGCCTCGGCGCTGGCTTTCATGCGGCTCAGCTCATCACCGGCCTGCTCGATGCGGGCACGGGCGTGGTGCAGGTTCTGACGATTCTTTTCCAGCAACGTCTTGGCCGAGCAGTGCCCGGTGATGCCGCGCGCCAGGGCCATGCCGCCGATCGCCAGTTGGGCCAAACCGATCACGCCGCCACGGCGCAAGCCCTTGCCCATCATCAGGACTCCGCCGGCCAATGAGCCAATGCGTTCCCAGCCATGCACGTTTTGCGGCGGATGAGATTGGAAAGGGGTGGTCTCAATCGGCTCGAACGGGTTGTTATCGCTCATGATCTGTCTCCGGTGTGGGGTTGGTATAAAACTGACTGCCCGAGCGATTCCCTTGTTCAATCCAATTGCGCACCGATCAGCGGAATTGCGGCCCCGAACGGGTGTTATTGCCTTTGGCCATGCGGTCGTACAACACGACGTTGACCGTGGCCGCCAGGTTCATGCAACCGGTGGTGGGGATGTACACCACGTCTTCGCACCAGTCACGGATGTCTTTATCCAGCGAGCCATCTTCCGGGCCGAAGATATACAGCGCCCGGTCCGGGTGAGTGTATTCGGGCAAGGGACGAGCACCGTCGACCAGTTCCACGGCCACTGGCACACAGCCCAGGGGCAGGATTTTTTTCAGGTCATCGATGCCGATCAACGGGATGTCGTAGTGGACTTTCTTGGTGTCAGTGACGAAGTCTGCGGCGCGCTCATAGCGTTTGCCGGTGTAGAACACCGATGCCACGCCGTAGCAGCCGGCGGCGCGCATGACCGAACCGACGTTTTCCGGAGACTTGGGGTTGAACAGACCGATGCAGCTGTAGCGTTTGTTGGCCACGGGCGGGGTGCCTTTGGGGAAAAGGCGCGATTATACGGGGAATGTCCGGGCTGGGCTCGGTTCTGGTGATGTATTGCTCTGAAGATCGCCATCGCGAGCAGGCTCGCTCCCACAGTGGATTCGTGTTGTTCGCAAAATCCTGTGGGAGCAAAGCTTGCTCGCGAAACAGCCGCCTCGGTTTCTGAAAGACCGCATCGGCTTCATCGCGGGCAAGCCTTGCTCCCACATGAATCCTCTCGCCCCAATGGCTGGCTACTCGTCCTTTTTCATCAACCCGGCCAGTGCAGCGAACGGGTTGTGGGTCGCCTTGGCGATTTTCGGGGTGCTCAGGGAGCCGTCGCCGAAATATTGCTGGTCGGTGTAACGCGAGTGTTCGTTGTCGTGGCAGTACAGGCACAGCAGTTCCCAGTTGGAACCGTCCTGCGGGTTGTTGTCATGGTTGTGGTCGCGGTGGTGAACGGTCAGTTCACTCAGGCGCTTGCCGGAAAACTCACGGGCGCAGCGGCCACAGACGTGGGGGTACATTTTCAGGGCTTTGTCGCGGTAACCCATTTCCCGGTCACGCTGGGCATCGGCGAGGATGCGATCCAGCTTGGCGGTGTTGGACGGTGGCGTTGACGAACTCATGGGTTCACCTTTGTAAAAAAGACTGATGACGGTTGAACAGAGTTTAGCTCAGCCCTTGAGCTTCTCGGCAATCCAGATGGTGTGGCGGGTGCCTTTGTTGCCGTGGGCGAAGACTTGCACCTCTTCGGCCTTGAAGCCGGCCTTTTTCAGTTTGTCGGAAAACTGCCGGTCGGCGCTGGCCGACCATACTGCCAGCACACCCTTGGACCGCAGGGCCTTGGCGCAGGCGGCCAGGCCGCCAGCTGAATACAGCCAGCTGTTGGCTTTCTGCGTCAGGCCTTCGGGGCCGTTGTCGACGTCCAGCATGATGGCGTCGAAGCCCTGGGGTTCGGCTTGCAGCACCTTGGCCACATCTTCCATGCGGATCACGGTACGCGGGTCCGACAGTGGGCGACCGGCCTTTTCGCCCAAAGGGCCACGGTTCCACTCCACCACGCCGGGCACCAGTTCGGCCACCACCACTTCGGCATTTTTGCCCAGGTGCTTGAGCGCCGAGGCCAGCGTGAACCCCATGCCGAGGCCACCGATCAGTACGCGCGAGCCGGGACGGCCGGCAACCTTGCGGCAAGGAATCTCGGCCAGGGCGTCTTCGGACCCGTGCATGCGCGTATTCATCAACTGCCCGCCGTCACCGCCCTGGATCTTGATGACGAAGTCGTCGCCATACTCGAACAGGCACAGGGCACCGCCGTTGTCAGGGATGGGGGTGGTGTCCAGTAGAACGAAACGTTTCATGGATGTCTCATGCAAAGGAAGGGCAAAGCGGCGCGGTAAGGACTAGCCTGAAGACAGACAATCGCCACGGAGCCATTGATGAAGCGCACCATTCTAACGGCCATTGCCCTGGCAGCGCTCTCGATAAGTTGGGTGCAGGCCCAGCAGCCCACGATTCCGGTGAGCCCACCGAGCATTCCCGGTTCGCCCGGCACCCCCACACCGATGCCATACCCGCCGGTCACGCCCAGCGGCGTACCCACGCCCAGCCCCGGAAGCGGACCGCCGTTGCTGCCGCCAATCGAAATGCCCAAGCCGCCCAAGGACCAGCCGATACCAGGGATGGAGCCAAAACCACCGAAGGCCAAGTCGCCGGGGGGGTAGGCCCAATGCTTGTTAATGAGATCACTGAATGGCAAAAAACTTGTGGGAGCGAGCCTGCTCGCGATAGCGATAAACCAGTCAACATTGATGTTGGCTGATCCGACGCTATCGCGAGCAGGCTCGCTCCCACAGGTTCTGCATTTCAACTGATAGAGCGAGTCAGACCTGCTGCGACAACAACTGCCCATCGGCCATGCGCAGGCGCTTGGACAGGGAGACGGCGAGGGCGCGGATGATCTTGGCTGCGATCTTCGGTGCATCGTTGAGCATTTTTTCCAGGGAATCCTTGCCCAGGTTCAGCAACTGGCAATCACTGGCGGCGATGCAACTGGCCGAGCGCCGTTCTCCGTCCAGCACCGCCATTTCCCCGAATGCCCGGCCGCTGCGCAGCGTGGCGATGGTGACGGGTTGACCGTCGGGGCCGGTTTTCTGCACGGCGACTTGCCCTGAATGGATGATGCACATGAAGCTGCCGGCATCGCCCTCGCGGAAAATCGCTTCCCCTTGGGCAATGGCGCTGATGCTGAAGTAGCCCGACGCCGCGGCGAAGTCGACAGGCTGCAACTGGTCGAACAGGCCGCAGTCCATCAGCCAGTCGCGGATTTCGTTGTTCAGTAAGGTCGGTTCTGACATGTTGTCACGGTCTTTTTCTTGTGTCTGGGGCGGTTGCAAGGGTTTGGATGTAAGGCGATTCCTTTGTGGGAGCAAGGCTCGCTCCCACATTGGGTGGTGGTATCAGAGCCCTGCGCATGCAGCTAAGACCCGGCCATCCGACGGAGTTCCTCAGACCAACCCCAAAACCTTCAAAACAAATGCATATTCGAGGGCTACGTCACGTAACCCCTGGTAGCGCCCGCTCATTCCGCCGTGGCCGGCGCCCAGTTCGGTCTTGAGCAGCAAGGGGTTGTCATCGGTCTTGGTGGCGCGCAATTTCGCCACCCATTTGGCTGCTTCCCAATACTGCACGCGGCTGTCGTTGTAACCGGCGATCACCAGCAGCGCCGGATACGCCTGGGCGCTGACGTTTTCGTACGGGGCATAGGCCCTGATCCGATCATAGACGGCGGGCTCCTCGGGATTGCCCCACTCGTCGTATTCGGTGACGGTCAGCGGCAAGTCCGGGTCGAGCATGGTGTTAAGCACATCGACGAACGGCACTTCGGCAATCGCGACCCTGAACAGATCCGGGCGTTGATTGAGCACCGCACCGATCAACAAGCCACCGGCACTGCCGCCGCTGATCGCCAGTTGATCGGCGCGGGTGACGCCATTGGCGATCAAATGCTCGGCGCAGGCGATGAAGTCGCTGAAGGTGTTGTGTTTGTGCTCCTGCTTGCCGGCGCGATACCAGGCTTCCCCCAGCTCACCGCCACCACGCACATGGGCAATGGCAAACGCCACGCCGCGATCGAGCAGGCTCAGCCGCCCATGGGAAAACCACGGATCGAGGCTCTCGCCATAGGCGCCGTAGCCATACAGGTACAGCGGCACCGGCTGGCCGAGGGCCTGGCGCTTGACCACCAGGCTGATGGGCACCTGCGTGCCGTCCGGTGCGGTCGCCCACAGCCGCTGGCTCACGTAGTCATCGGCATCGAATGGACCCAGGACCGGGGTTTGCTTGAGTACGACCTGTTCGCCGCTGGCCAGGTCCAGCTGGCGAATCTGTGCCGGACGGTTCAGCGCCTCGTAGCGCAAGCGAATGCGGGGGCTGACGAACTCCAGGCTGTTCTGCACATGCAGGCTGTAGGCCGCGTCCGGCAGTTGCACCCGATACGCCGGCAAACCCTGTGGGTGAACTTCGATGATGGGCAGGCCGCCTTCACGCAGGCTCAGGGTCATGGCGCTGGCGTTCAGGCTCAGGCCGTCGATCATCACCGTGTCGCTGTGGGGGATCAGGTTCTGCCAATCGGCCTCGGTCGGCGCCAGGCCCGTGTCGGCAGCCTGGTACAGCGCGAAGTTGATCCCGTCGCGGTTACTGCGGATCAACCAGCTCCACTGACCGTCGAGCAAACCATGGTCGACGTCGTATTCATGGTTTTCCATCCGTGGCGCCAGGCAGGTGAAAGGCTGGTCTGGCTGGGTGGCGTCCAGGACCCAGACTTCACTGGTGGTTTTGCTGCCCAGGGACAGGATCAACTGTTTTTCCGAGCTCGAACGGTAGCAATGCAGGAAAAAACGTCCGTCCGGCTCATGGAACACTTCTTCGGCCGCCGTTCCGTCCAGGCGATAGCGCCACAGTTTGTGCGGGCGATGGGTGTCATCCAGCTCACCAAAGAACAGCGTCAGGCTGTCATTGGCCCAGGTCATGCTGCCGTCGCAATCCTCAAAGGACAGTTCACTGACTTTGTCATTGGCCAGCTCTTTGACGAACAGGGTGTAAATCTCGTCGCCAGTGGTGTCCAGGCTGTAAGCCAGACGCTGGTGGTCGGGGCTGATGCTGAAGGCACCCAGGGAAAAGAAACCGCCGCCAGCCAGCACGTTAGGGTCCAGCAACAATTGCTCGCGGCTTTCATCCACCGTCAGGCTGTCGTCCACCGGACGCGGGCAGCGGTAGTGACGTGGGTATTCGTCCCCGGCCGTGGTGCGGGTGTAATACAGGTACGGACCCCAAGGCGAAGGCAGGGACAGATCCGTCTCCAGGATCCGGCCCTTGATTTCCTGGAACAGGGTTTCGCGCAGTTCGGCCTGGTCAGCCAGTTGCGCGTCCTGATAGCTGTTTTCAGCCTTGAGGTAGTCGAGCACGGCGTCGGTGTCGCGCTCCTGCAGCCAGGCGTAGGGATCAACACCGGGGTCCCTGCGGGCAATCGGGGCGTTGCAAACGTGGGCAGATAGGGGCATGAAAGGCTCTCGAACGTTGTACGAAATAGGGACTGATGGCCGGTGTGGTTAGTTCGGTCAGCCACCTGCGGCGGCAGAAATTAACCGACAGATACTGCGGCACAGACCACTCGACAGACGCCGGGGCAGCCTGACGAGCGAAAAGCCGTTACTATAAGCGCCTATGTGCGACACGCGTAGCGTGTCTTCAGCTTCGAGGTGTCTGGTCATCTTGAAGGGTTCTTTGAACCGAAGCCCGGGTACCCAATCCCGAGAAACAAAATCCTCCCGGAAACCCTTTGCCTTTAAGGGTTTGGCCGCTGCGGCGGTTGGCAATGTCAGGTCGATTCGCACTCTAATATTCGACCTAAGAACCGGGGTTTCCCGGTTCGAGAGTGCATGCTCATCCCAGCCCTAATTAAGGGCGCCACCCTGCGGGAAATAATCCCCGCAGGGGTTATTTCCTGCGTTAGAAACAGGAGGTAACGATTTCTCGGAGCGGGCTATTTCAATCAGGCCCTTCTCTAATCAAATCGAAGACATGAGCGAAAGCTCTGTCTGTCATTGTCCAACTATCTTGCTTCTGAGGTAGCAGCGGACTCGTTGTGCGACCAACGATAGCCTAGGAAAACATGCGACATCGGCAACGGTGAGGTGTGAAGCTTTTCCGACAACGTAGCCCCTTACGGGTCTGAATATACCGCGAGGTATTTGCAGAGATGCTCGGAGCAGTACCGGGTTGAGGCGCCAGGCTGGTTGGCATGGGTAACAGATGTGAATCGTCGATAAACGTCGTAATTATAAACAAGCCAAAACTGCTGTCAGGCTTGAGCCAAAAGGCAAGTGGTCGGATGCCTCTGTATAGGCTGGAGGCACGTCGTCATAAGGATCACCGGCGAAAAGACGGACCCTAAACCAATCGTGTGACAGGCAGGGAACGTGGTAAGCCCGTATAGCTGCCTTCGGGCAGGTGAACCGCAAGGGGAGCTGTTGGCTATGCGGGTATGGGATCGCAGAGAAAGCGAACGCCGAGCTGTAATGGTTCGGATAGAGGTTGGAACATAACCTCACGGGAAACCGGGCAGACTTCTGCGTGGTCTTTCGTCGCATGAACTCTGATTGAACCTGTCTCAATAATCCTAGAAACCGGCGGTTGCGGTTTCCTACTGATCCAGCCCTGGCGGGAGCGTCCATTCCCGTCAGGGAATGCGTACGTCTTCAGCTCAGGCATTTTTGAGAGGAAGGCAGCATGAAAGTACATAGCCACACGGCCGTGTCTGCGCCTTCCGGCGCTCCGCAGCATTGGCACGACATCGACTGGTGTCGTGTTCAGCGGAATGTCCGGGCGATGCAGATACGGATTGCGAAGGCTTGTCGGGAAGGTAATTGGCGCAGGGTGAAAGCCCTGCAACGGATGCTGACCCGCTCTCGTTCGGCCAGATACTTGGCCACACGGCGAGTCACTGAAAACCAGGGTAAGCGCACGGCGGGAGTCGACCGCGTGCTCTGGGATACACCCGATGCAAAATGGAAAGCGGCCAATGGGTTGAAGCGTCACGGATATAAGCCACGGCCTCTAAGACGTGTCTTCATTCCGAAGTCGAATGGGACGGAACGTCCACTGGGCATCCCAACCATGACCGACAGGGCCATGCAGACGTTACATCTGCTGGCCTTGGAGCCCATCGCAGAAACCACCGGCGATCCGAACAGCTACGGCTTTCGGATCGAGCGTTCCACGGCGGATGCGATGGGTCAGCTATTCGTCTGTTTATCCAAGAGGGTTTCGGCCCAATGGGTATTGGAGGCGGATATCAAAGGCTGCTTCGATCACATCAACCATGACTGGCTGATCGCCCACGTCCCCACGGACAAGGAGATCCTCCGGAAATGGTTGAAGGCTGGTGTGATTCATAAAGGCCAGCTACAGGCAACGGATGCCGGTACGCCACAGGGCGGGATTATCTCGCCCACCTTGGCAAATTTGGTGCTGGACGGACTGGAGTCACAGCTCAAGCAACACCTGGGCGTGACACGGGCCAAGAAGCTGAAAATCAATGTGGTGCGATACGCGGATGACTTTGTGATTACCGGTAGCTCTAAAGAGATGCTCGAAAACGAGATCAGACCTTGGGTTGAGCAGTTTCTCGCAGTGCGAGGGCTGCAGCTGTCACTCGAGAAAACCCGCGTGGTTCACATTGATGAGGGCTTCGATTTCTTGGGATGGAATTTCCGTAAGTACGATGGAAAGCTCCTGATCAAGCCGAGCAAGAAGAACTCGAAAGCGTTCTATCGCAAGGTGAAGGAGGTCATCAACACCAACAAAACGATGAAGCAAGAGGATCTAATCCGACGGCTTAATCCGATACTCAAAGGCTGGGCGTTGTATCACCAGCCAGTGGTTGCCAAGAAAGCGTATAGCCGAATGGATAATCTGGTTTTCCATGCCTTGTGGCATTGGGCAAAACGGCGACATCCCAACAAGTCGCTTTCATGGATCAGGGGAAGATATTTCCTGACTCATGAAGGCCGAAATTGGGTATTCGCTACCACGGTCTTGAAGACAAACGGGGTGAAAACGGTAGTATCGTTGTACTCGCTCGCGAGTACTCCGATTGAGCGGCATCGAAAGGTGAGCGGGGGATACAACCCCTTTGATCCTTCCATGGAGGTAGTGGGCGAGAAACTGCGGATGGAACGGATGCTCAAAAAGCTGAAGTACCGGAAGCAAATCGTGCGGCTCTTCCAAGGCCAAAAAGGCCTGTGTCTGCAGTGTAAGCAGCCAATCACCAAGGATAGCGGATGGCATGACCATCATATTATCCACCGCTCCCAAGGCGGTGGAGACACCTTGGATAACCGAGTACTATTGCACCCAGTTTGTCATCAACAGCTACACAGCCGTGGATTGACAGTGAACAAGCCGGCCCCGCAAGGGGCTTTCTAAAGACTTGAGCCGTATGCGTTGAAAGGCGCACGTACGGTTCTTAGGGGGAGGCAGACCAGTAATGGTCCGCCTCTACCCGACTTGCCTGCCTTGCCATGGACACCATGACCGAGAACGACTATCTGATCGCCTGGGGCCTCTATGCCTTCGCCGCCCTGGGCTGCCTGCTGGTATGGATGCGCATGACCCGCTGGATCTGGCGCTGGTTGCGCGAGCCCCTGCGCCTGTTGATGGCGGTGTTGCTGTTCAGCCCCACTATCGTCGACCCCGTGAAGGAACAGGTTGCTCCGGCCCTGGCCATCGTTGCCCTGGACGTGCTGTTCAAGGTCGGCAACAACGCCTGGCGTGCGGTATCCGATCTGTTCATGTACGGCATGATCGTCTTTGGTCTTTATTTGATCTTCGTGCTGATCCGCTTCCCCATCGAGCGTGCAGCCAGCGCTCGCAAGGAAAAAGCCGCTGCCGCCAAAGCCGCCGCCGCTGCCGATGAACTACAGGATGAGCAGCCGTTCGGCGTGGCGGGTGATGACCGTTACGGTCGCCCGCCAGTACCGAGCAACCCTCAGCGTTCGCGCATCGAACCGCGGCTGTAGCCAGGCTTGTCCCATTGAAGCGAGGGTCCGAGCATGTGTGAGTTACTGGGCATGAGCGCCAACGTGCCGACCGATATCGTGTTCAGCTTCACCGGGCTGATGCAGCGTGGCGGCAAGACCGGACCGCACCGGGACGGCTGGGGCATTGCCTTCTATGAAGGTCGTGGCCTGCGCCTGTTCCAGGACCCGGCCGCCAGCAGCGAGTCGGAAGTGGCGAACCTGGTTCAGCGCTATCCCATCAAGAGCGAAGTGGTGATCGGGCACATTCGCCAGGCCAATGTCGGCAAGGTCTGCCTGTCCAACACCCACCCGTTCGTACGTGAGTTGTGGGGCCGCAACTGGTGCTTCGCTCACAATGGCCAACTCGCCGATTTCCAGCCGGGCGCAAGCTTCTATCGTCCGGTGGGCGATACCGACAGCGAGGCGGCGTTCTGCGATTTGCTCAATCGCGTGCGCCAGGCGTTCCCGGAACCGGTGGAGGTGGAGCAACTGTTGCCGTCGTTGATCCAGGCCTGCACCGAATACCGCAGCAAGGGCGTGTTCAATTGCATGCTCAGCGATGGTGACTGGCTGTTCTGCTTTTGCTCGACCAAACTGGTCCAGATCACCCGTCGCGCGCCGTTCGGCCCGGCGCGGCTCAAGGATGTGGACGTGATCGTGGATTTCCACGCCGAAACCACGCCCAATGACGTGGTCACGGTAATTGCCACCGAACCCTTGACTGAAAACGAAACCTGGACCCGCTACGAACCGGGCCAATGGAGCCTGTGGCGGCGCGGCGAATGCGTCAGCCATGGCCAGACCGAATAAGGACTTCACGATTATGTTGCTCAGTTATCTACGGCTGGTGTTGTTCGCGGTAGGCCTGTTGGTGGGGGTGCAGGTGCCCGGTTTCATCAGCGATTACGCCAAGCGGGTCGAGGCGCACCTGATCGAAGCGCAGACAGGACTGAAAGGCTTCCAGGGCACCGCCAACCAGTTTTTCAAGGGCGACATGCAAGCGCTGGTGGCTCACTACCGTGCCAGCGAAGACCCGATCTTTCGCAGTGATGCTGACAGCCTGAACACCTTGCTCGTCCGTCAGCAGGCGTTGGACAAGCAATTCCAGGCGATGCAGGGGCCGTGGTACATCCGTTTGCTGCAAGTGGCACTGGCCGCTGACCCGGAAATTCGCAAGGAAACCTGGAACGGCTACAGCTACCAGATTCTCCTGACCCCCGAAGCGATGATCTGGGGCCTCAGTGGCGCCATGTTGCTGTCGTTTGGCCTGGAGTGCCTGTTCCGCCTGATCGACTGGGTGGTGCTGGGCGGCAGGCGTCTGCGCCAGAGCCGACCGATTGAAGAGCGCGATTTGCGCGGGCTGTAACATCGCTCGGAGGCTGAAAGCATCGCGAGCAGGCTCGCTCCCACATTGGACTCGAGACCCTGCGGGAGCGAGCCTGCTCGCGATGAGGCCCTAAAGGGCGGAAAAAATCTTACTTGGAAAGAAACCGCATCCCTTCTTCCAGCCCTCGCAAGGTCAGCGGGAACATGCGGTCCTCCACCAGTTCGCGCACGATGTTGGTCGACGCGGTGTAGCCCCAGGTGTCCTTCGGGTATGGATTGATCCAGATGAGTTTCTTGTACTTCTCCATGAAGCGCTGCATCCAGACATACCCCGGTTCTTCGTTCCAATGCTCGACGCTGCCGCCGGCCTGGGTGATTTCATACGGGGCCATGGCGGCGTCGCCGATGAAGATCACTTTGTAATCGGCGCCATACTTGTGCAGCAAGTCTTGGGTCGACGTGCGTTCGGAAGTGCGGCGCAGGTTGTTTTTCCACACTGATTCATAGACGAAGTTGTGGAAGTAGAAGTACTCCAGGTGCTTGAACTCGGTCTTGCAGGCCGAGAACAGTTCTTCGCAGATTTTTACGTGGGCATCCATCGAGCCGCCGATGTCGAACAACAACAGCAACTTGACGGTGTTGCGTCGCTCCGGGCGCATCTGGATATTCAGAAGGCCGGCGTCCCGGGCGGTGTGGTCGATAGTGCCATCGATGTCCAGTTCTTCGGCGGCCCCCTGGCGGGCAAACTTGCGCAGGCGGCGCAGGGCGACCTTGATATTACGGGTGCCCAGTTCCACCTGGTCGTCCAGATTCTTGTACTCGCGCTGGTCCCAGACCTTTACGGCTTTGCCCTGGCGCTTGCCGGCGTCACCGACGCGGATACCTTCGGGGTTGAAACCGCCGGAGCCGAACGGGCTGGTGCCGCCGGTGCCGATCCATTTGTTGCCGCCGGCATGGCGTTCCTTCTGTTCTTCCAGGCGTTTCTTGAACTCCTCGATCAGCTTGTCCAGGCCGCCCAGGGACTGGATCTGCGCCCGCTCTTCGTCGGTCAGCGAGCGCTCGAACTCCTTGCGCAGCCAGTCTTCGGGAATCAGCGCCTGGAGATGATCATCGAGTTTCTCCAGGCCATTGAAGTAGGCGGCGAACGCCCGGTCGAATTTATCGAAATGCCGTTCATCCTTCACCAGGATCGCCCGGGACAGGTAATAGAACTCGTCCATGTCGGCGAAGATCACCCGCTGTTTCAGGGCGTTGATCAGGTCCAGCAGTTCACGCACCGACACCGGCACCTTGGCGGCGCGCATTTCATTGAACAGGTTAAGCAGCATGGCAATCGCCCTCGCTCTTGTTGAAACGAAGAGGGTTCAGCGGGTGCCACGGCGGCTCATGAACGCCAGGCGCTCGAGCAGTTGCACGTCCTGTTCGTTCTTGACCAGGGCACCGGCCAGAGGCGGAATGGCCTTGGTTGGGTCGCGCTCGCGCAGCACCGCTTCGCCGATGTTGTCGGCCATCAGCAGCTTGAGCCAGTCCACCAGTTCGGAGGTGGAAGGTTTTTTCTTCAGGCCCGGCACCTTGCGCACGTCGAAGAACACGTCCAGCGCTTCACTGACCAGGTCTTTCTTGATGTCCGGGTAATGCACGTCGACGATTTTTTGCAGGGTGACGCGGTCGGGGAAGGCGATGTAGTGGAAGAAGCAGCGGCGCAGGAAGGCGTCCGGCAGTTCCTTTTCGTTGTTGGAGGTAATGATGATGATCGGCCGCTGTTTGGCCTTGATGGTTTCATCGGTCTCGTAGACGTAGAACTCCATCTTGTCGAGTTCTTGCAGCAGGTCGTTGGGGAATTCAATGTCGGCCTTGTCGATCTCGTCGATCAACAGAATCACCCGCTCTTCGGACTCGAACGCTTCCCAGAGCTTGCCTTTTTTCAGGTAGTTGCGCACGTCGTGCACCTTGTCCACGCCCAACTGCGAGTCCCGCAGGCGGCTGACCGCATCGTACTCGTAGAGGCCTTGATGGGCCTTGGTGGTGGACTTGATGTGCCAGGTGATCAGGCGCGCGCCGAAGGATTCAGCCAGTTGTTCGGCCAGCATGGTCTTGCCGGTGCCCGGTTCGCCCTTGACCAGCAAGGGACGTTCCAGGGTGATGGCGGCGTTGACGGCCAGCTTCAGGTCATCGGTGGCCACGTAGGCGCTGGTGCCTTCGAACTTCATCTGTAATTTCCTCGAACGTGACGCCGGCCTGACGAGGCGGGGCGCGCGAAATAAATGTCGTGCCCGACTATAACGCGGTGCCCCGCCGACTGTGAACGCAGACGCTGTATTCAGTCTCTGAATGGAGCGTCACATGTTGACTCAGTCGGCCGACGGCGGCGGCTGCTCATACCGGGCATTGAAGGCCTGGACGAAACCGTTGCGCAGGATCTGCAGGAAGGCTTCGAAGGCGCTGATGTCCTGCTGATGGACATTGCCGCTGAGCTCCACCCGGGTGGCAAACTGGTTCTTGCGCTGGTTTTTCAGGGCCGTTTCTCCCGCGCCCACCAAGGCCTCCCAGACCGAACGGAAGATGTTCTTTTTTTCGTTTTCCACATCCTGCTGCCAGTCGAACACGTCAACGTCGCGCAACAGCGGTTTGATGTAGCCGCTGAGCCGGGCGTTCTCGGCTTCTGCCTCCACCACCAGGTCGCCATGGCCGGCATTGAAATCGAATTTGCCATAGGCCGCGGCGAAATCGTTGAGGCGCTTGAGTTCGATGTCCGTGGCGCGCAAGCGGAAGTCGAAATCCTCGAAGTCGCTCAACGGGTCGAAGGTCGCCTGCACCTCCAGCGGCGCATGTTCGGCCACCAGGGCCTTGCCCTCGAAACGGGCGTCGCGCTTGCCTTCGGTGTCGACCACGTTGGTCAGGTTATAGAAGCTGGCATTGACGTCGGTAGCCCGCAGGTTCACGGGCGGCTTGGAGTTGAAGTTGCGGAACGTCACCTTGCCGTCCCGGATTCGCACTTCGTTGAAGGTAATGGGCAGCAGCTTGCTCAGTTGCTCGCGCCAGTTGGTGCCCCGACCGGTCTGGGAGTTCTGCCGGTCGGCTCCGCCGTCGACGAAATTCACTTCGGGACGGACGAACTCCGCCTCGGCCACCACCGCATGGTCGTACCACAGCGAATGCCAGCTGACCGACAAGTCGATCAGTGGCGCCTCGACAAATGGCACGGGAACCTTGCCGTCGACCTTGACGATCTCCAGGCCGTTGATCCGGTAGGCCCCGCGCCAGAGCGCCAGGTCCACATCGGTCACCTGGCCGCGGTAGTCACCCATGTCGGCCAGTTTGTCGTTCAGGTAGTCGCGCACCAAGAACGGCAAGGTGAAATGCAGGGCCACCAGCACCGCAACGATGGCGGCGAAAGTCCACAGTGGCCAGCTGTATCGACGCTTCATTTCAGTCAGTCTCCCGCGTTGTTAAAACATTGACTGTTGTAACAACTGGAACGTTCGGTGCAACTGGACGCCCATGGGCAACAGGCATACCTTTAAGCGCTAAATCCCCGCTGCATTAAGGACCCAGTCATGAGCCGCATATTCGCTGACAACGCCCATTCCATAGGCAATACGCCACTGGTGCAGATCAATCGCATTGCCCCGCGTGGCGTGACCATCCTGGCCAAGATCGAAGGGCGCAACCCAGGTTACTCGGTCAAGTGCCGGATCGGCGCCAGCATGATCTGGGACGCCGAAAGCTCGGGCAAGCTCAAGTCCGGCATGACCATCGTCGAGCCGACTTCCGGCAACACCGGGATCGGTCTGGCGTTCGTGGCCGCCGCCCGCGGCTATAAGCTGATGTTGACCATGCCGGCCTCCATGAGCATCGAGCGGCGCAAGGTACTCAAGGCCTTGGGCGCGGAGCTGGTGCTCACCGATCCGGCCAAGGGCATGAAGGGTGCCATCGAAAAAGCGGCCGAAATCCTCGCCAGCGACCCTGCCAAATACTTCATGCCGCAGCAGTTCGATAACCCGGCCAACCCGGCCATTCATGAAAAAACCACCGGCCCGGAAATCTGGAACGACACCGACGGCGCTGTGGATGTGCTGGTGGCGGGCGTCGGCACCGGCGGGACCATTACCGGGGTTTCGCGATACATCAAGAACACCTGCGGCAAACCGATTCTGTCGGTGGCGGTGGAGCCTGTGGTTTCGCCGGTGATCACCCAGGCGATGGCGGGGGACGAGATCAAGCCCAGCCCCCACAAGATCCAGGGGATCGGTGCCGGGTTCGTGCCGAAAAACCTCGATCTGTCGATCGTCGATCAGGTCGAGCGGGTTACGGATGAGGAGTCCAAGGCCATGGCCCTGCGCCTGATGCAGGAGGAGGGAATCCTGTGCGGCATTTCCTGTGGCGCGGCGATGGCTGTAGCCGTGCGCCTGGCGGAAAAGCCGGAAATGCAAGGCAAGACCATTGTCGTGATCCTGCCGGATTCGGGTGAGCGCTACCTGTCGAGCATGTTGTTCAGTGATCTGTTCACCGAGCAGGAGACTCAGCAGTAATCGTGCCCCCCGGCGACTGATGAGCGAAGGTTATTGTGGCGAGGGGATTTATCCCCGTTGGACTGCGCAGCAGTCCCCAGAACAGCTCAGTCACCTCGAGGTGTCAGTTATGGGGGCGCTTCGCAACCCAGCGGGGATAAATCCCCTCGCCACAAGGGTGGGGGGATGTTCAGTTGCGCTGGCCTGGGAGCGGCTCCTTGGTCGCGCTCGCCGCTGGTTTCAATACCAGCCACAGCGCCGCCGCAATCAGCACCCCGCCATACAGGTGCGCCATCCCCAACGGCTCATCCAGCAGCAACGCCCCCCATAACACGCCAAACGGCGGGATCAGGAAGGTCACGGTCATGGATTTGACCGGGCCAATGGAACTGAGCAGGCGGAAATAAAGAATGTACGCCAGCGCTGTACACACCAGGCCCAACCCCAGCAGCGACAACCAGACGCTCCAGCCACCCCAACTGGCCGGAGGGTGACTGATGACGCTGTAGCCAAACAATGGCAACAGCAACACCGTGGCGCCGAACATGCTGCCCAGGGCCGCGAGACGGCTGTCCAGCCCGCCTTGATGATCAAGCCAGCGGCGGGCAAGGAACCCGGCGAAACCGTAGCAGGTGGTGGCGAGCAGGCAGGAGAGGGCGCCCATCAGCAATTGCAGGTCGAAGGCCACCGGCCCCGCGCCGGTCAGGATGCCGACGCCGAACAATCCCAGGAACACACCGCTGACCTTGGTCATGGTGAGTTTTTCGCTGAAGAACAGCGCGCCGATCAACACCCCCATCAAGGGTGTGGTGGCGTTGAAGATTGCCGAGTAACCGGCCGGCAGCACCTGGGCCGCCAGCGAATAAAACGTCGCCGGAATGCCCGAGTTGATCAGGCCCAGCACCATCACGATTTTCAGCTTGCCGCGAAAATTCCAGTCGATACGCATCAACGCCAGGATCACCAGCAAGCCGACAAAAGCGATGGACACGCGAAAAAATGCAGTGGGGATTGTGCCAATGACAGGGGCGATAATGCGCATGAACAGGAAACTGGCTCCCCAGATGGCGGCCAATGACAGCAAACGCAGGATATCAACGGGGTTCACAGCGCATTCCTTCCTTGATCGGGTCGCAAGTGTCGCCTCGCTCAAGACCGATGGCAATGGTTGCGTTGCCGCGCGATTGGCCTCTAAGCTCAGTCGCCAATAACAAGCATGACCCGCCGAGGTTTACCCTATGCCGCAGCCATGGCCCGCCGCCGATATCGCCCGTTCGATCCTCGAAGGCTTTGACGATTACCGTGAGCATTTCCGGCAGATCACCGATGGCGCCCGCGCCCGGTTTGAGCAGGCCCGTTGGCAGGAGGCACAAGAGGCGTCTGCGGCGCGGATCAACTTGTATGAAGAAAAGGTCTTCGAAACCGTCGCCCGCTTGCGCAAGGCTTTCGAAGCCGAGGCGCTGATGGACGTCAGTTGCTGGCCGCTGGTCAAAAGCGCCTACATCAGCCTGATCGACCTGCGTTTCGACGATGAGCTGTCCGAGACCTGGTACAACTCGATCTTCTGCGGGCTGTTCAGCCATGACCTGATCAGCGACGGCACCATGTTCATCCATACCACCCGGCCCAGCCTGCGCCGCGCCCGATCCGCCCAGACTCGTACCTACAAACCCGAGGGCCAGCTGGACCGGATGCTGGCGGCGATTTTCGCCGATTACCGTTTCAGCGAGGATTACGCCGACTTGCCGGGCGATTTGCAGCGCCTTGAAGCCCAATTGCGGGAGAACCTGCCCGACTGGGTCTGCAAGGACCCGCAACTGACGGTGGAATTGTTTTCGTCGGTGCTCTATCGCAACAAGGGCGCCTACCTGGTGGGCCGGATCTATACGCAGGACGACCAATGGCCGTTGGTGATCCCGCTGCTGCACCGCGAAGGCCGGGGCATCCAGATCGATGCGCTGATTACCGACGAGGCGCAGGTGTCGATCATTTTCTCGTTCACCCGTTCTTACTTCATGGTGGACGTGCCGGTCCCGGCGGAATTCATCGGCTTTCTCAAGCGCATCCTGCCGGGCAAGCACATCGCCGAGCTGTACACCTCCATCGGTTTCTACAAACACGGCAAATCCGAGTTCTACCGGGCGCTGATCAACCATCTGGCGAATACCGACGACCAGTTCATCATGGCCCCTGGTGTACGTGGCATGGTCATGAGCGTATTCACCCTGCCGGGCTTCAACACCGTATTCAAGATCATCAAGGATCGTTTCTCGCCGTCGAAGAACGTCGACCGCGCGACCGTGATCGAAAAGTACCGGCTGGTGAAAAGCGTCGACCGGGTCGGGCGCATGGCCGATACCCAGGAATTCGCCGATTTCCGCTTTCCCCTGAGCAAGTTCGAACCGGCATGCCTGGAGGAACTGCTGGACGTGGCGCCGTCCACGGTGTCGGTGGAAGGCGACACGGTATTGATTCGTCACTGCTGGACCGAACGGCGCATGACGCCACTGAACCTCTACCTGGAAAACGCCAACCAGGACCAGGTGCGCGAGGCGCTGGAAGACTACGGCCTGGCGATCAAACAACTGGCGGCGGCCAACATCTTCCCTGGCGACATGCTGCTCAAGAACTTCGGCGTGACCCGCCACGGCCGCGTGGTGTTCTACGACTACGACGAAATCTGCTTTCTCACCGAAGCCAACTTCCGTCACATTCCCCAGCCGCGGACCCCGGAAGACGAAATGGCCTCCGAGCCGTGGTATTCCATCGGGCCGCTGGACGTTTTTCCCGAAGAGTTCCCACCTTTCCTGTTCGCCGACGCGGGGCAACGCAAACTGTTCGATCAACTGCACGGCGAGTTGTACAACGCCGATTACTGGAAGGGCCTGCAAGAGGCGATTCGGGCGGGCAAGGTGATCGACGTGTTCCCCTATCGGCGTAAAGATCTGGACAGCGAATAACCCCGAAGTCAGCGCAAAACCTCTGTGGGAGCGAGCCTGCTCGCGATGGCGGTGGATCAGCCAGCATTAATGTCGACTGACCCACCGCTATCGCGAGCAGGCTCGCTCCCACAAGGGAACAGCGGGCAGGCTGCCATGGGTCGGCGCAGCCTGCGCAAATCTGCGACAATCGGCCCCCTGCACAAACCGACGACCCTTGCGTACCTGATGACTGACCAAGCCCCCGCTATCGACAAGCTGCTGAAAAACCTCGACCACGCCATGCTCGCCGACCGTCACCGGTTGCGGCGTCAGTTGCTCGAGCTGCGCAAGAAACCCGACGAGGCCAAGCTGGCCCAGTGGGTGACGCGCATGCAGGCGTCGTGTGATCAGGTGTTGGCGCGCAAGGCCAGCCTGCCGGTCATCCGTTACGACGACAGCTTGCCGATCGCCGCCAAGCGCGACGAAATCAAGGACGCGCTGCTCAAGCACCAGGTGCTGATCATCGCCGGCGAAACCGGCTCGGGCAAAACCACGCAACTGCCGAAAATCTGCCTGGAAATCGGTCGCGGCCAGCACGGTTTGATCGGCCATACCCAGCCGCGCCGAATCGCCGCGCGTAGCGTGGCGAGCCGGGTCGCCGAGGAGCTGGCCACGCCGCTGGGGGCGCTGGTGGGTTACCAGGTGCGGTTCGAAGACCAGAGCGACGCCAACACCCTGATCAAGTTGATGACCGACGGTATCCTGCTGGCCGAGACCCAGAACGACCGTTACCTGGAGCGCTACGACACGATCATCGTCGACGAAGCCCACGAGCGCAGCCTGAACATCGATTTTTTGCTCGGCTACCTCAAGACCCTGCTGCCGCGTCGCCCGGACCTTAAAGTCATCATCACCTCGGCGACCATCGACCTGGAGCGTTTTTCCAAGCACTTCGATGACGCGCCGATCGTGGAAGTCTCGGGTCGCACCTTCCCGGTGGACACTTGGTATCGCCCGTTGACCCTGGAGCAGGACGAGGAGGGCAACCGCGTCGAGGATGACTTGACCGTCGACCAGGCGATCCTCGCCACCCTCGATGAAATCGCCGCCTATGAGCGTAGCGAACGCCGCAGCCCCGGTGATGTGCTGGTGTTCCTGCCGGGCGAGCGGGAGATTCGCGACGCGGCGGAAATGCTGCGCAAGGCCCAGCTCAAACACACCGAAATCCTGCCGTTGTATGCGCGGCTGTCGCCAGCCGAACAGCAGCGGATCTTCCAGTCCCACCCTGGCCGTCGCGTGGTGCTGGCGACCAACGTCGCTGAAACCTCGCTCACCGTGCCGGGCATCCGCTACGTGATCGACAGCGGCACCGCGCGCATCAGTCGCTACAGCTATCGCGCCAAGGTCCAGCGCCTGCCCATCGAAGCCATTTCCCAGGCCAGCGCCAATCAGCGCAAGGGCCGCTGCGGGCGGGTCGAGCCGGGGATCTGCGTGCGGTTGTACAGCGAGGAGGATTTCCTCGGCCGGCCGGAATTCACCGACCCCGAGATCCTGCGCACCAACCTGGCGGCGGTCATCCTGCAGATGTTGCACCTGCGCCTGGGGGAGATTACCGATTTCCCGTTCATCGAACCGCCGGACGGCAAGGCCATCAGCGACGGCTTCAACTTGCTGCAAGAGCTGTCGGCGGTGGACCGCAACAGTCAGTTGACCCCGCTGGGCCGCCAGTTGGCGCGCTTGCCGGTGGACCCGCGCATGGGCCGTATGCTGCTGGAAGCGGCGAAACTGGGCAGCTTGCAGGAAGTGCTGATCGTCGCCAGCGCCATGTCGATCCAGGACCCGCGCGAGCGTCCACCGGAGCGTCAGCAGGCGGCTGACCAGGCCCACGCCCAGTGGAAAGACCCCGACTCGGACTTCGCCGGGCTGGTCAATCTGTGGCGCGGTTTCGAAGAGCAGCGCCAGGCCCTGACCGCCAGCCCGCTGCGCAACTGGTGCCGCAAGAATTTCCTCAACTACCTGCGCCTGCGCGAGTGGCGCGATTCCCATCGCCAGTTGAGCCTGATCTGTCGGGACATGCAGTTGAGCCTCAATAAAGAGCCGGCTGATTTCCCGAAACTGCACAAGGCGGTACTTTCCGGCCTGTTGAGCCAGATCGGTCAGAAAACCGAAGACGGCGACTACCTCGGTGCCCGTCAACGACGGTTCTGGGTTCACCCCTCGTCAGGCTTGGGCAAGAAGCGTCCGCAATGGCTGATGACCGCCGAACTGGTGGAAACCACCAAGCTGTACGCGCGCATGGTGGCCAAGATCGAACCGGACTGGATCGAACCGCTGGCCGGGCACCTGATCAAGAAAAACCACTTCGAACCCCATTGGGAGAAAAAGCGCGGGCAGGTGGTGGCGTATGAGCAGATCACCCTGTTCGGGCTGATCGTGGTCGGTCGCCGGCCGGTGCATTACGGGCCGGTGGACCCGGTGGTGTCGCGGGAACTGTTCATCCGCGAGGCGCTGGTGCGCGGCGAGATCCAGTCCCGGGCCAAGTGCCTGAGTGCCAATACCCAACTGCTGGAGCAACTCGACGAACTGGAAGCCAAGGCCCGCCGTCGCGACATCCTGGCGGACGAGGAAACCCTGTTCGCCTTCTACGATGCGCGCTTGCCGGCCGAGATCCACCAGACCGCGACCTTCGACAGCTGGTACCGGATCAACAGCCAGAAAGACCCGCAACTGCTGATCATGCGCGAAGAAGACGTGCTGGCCCGCGAGGCCAGTGAAGTCACTGCCGCGTACTACCCCGACACGTTGCGCGTCGGTGAGCTGACCTTGCCGCTGAGCTACCATTTCGAACCCAACCATCCCCGCGACGGTGTGACCTTGCGCGTGCCGGCACCGCTGCTGCCCATGTTGCCGCCGGAGCGTCTGGAATGGCTGGTGCCCGGGATGATCGAAGCCAAGTGCATCGCCCTGGTGCGCAACCTGCCCAAGGCCCTGCGCAAAAACTTCGTGCCCGTGCCGGATTTCGTCAAGGCCGCGCTGCAACGCATCACCTTTGCTGAGGGTTCGTTGCCGCAATCCCTGGGCCGCGAACTGCTGCGCATGACCGGCGCGCGGGTCAGCGACGAAGCCTGGGCGGAAGCTGCGCAGCAGGTGGAAAGCCATCTGCGCATGAATCTGGAAATCGTCGACGGCCAGGGCAAGTTTCTCGGCGAAGGCCGTGACCTGGCCGAGTTGACGGCGCGCTTTGCCGAAGCCAGCCAGGCCGCCTTGGCCGTGCCGCAGACGGCGAAAAGCCAGGCGCCGGTGGAAGCGAAAATCTTCGCCCCGGTGGCCGAGAAAACCCAACAGAAGATCGCCGGGCTGTCGATGACGGTGTACCCGGCGCTGGTGGAAGAGGGCGGTGTGGTCAAGGAAGGCCGCTTCCCGACCCCGGCTGAAGCCGAGTTCCAGCACCGTCGCGCCTTGCAGCGGTTGCTGATGCAGCAATTGGCAGAGTCGGCCAAGTTCCTGCGCGGCAAACTGCCCGGGTTGACGGAACTTGGCCTGCTGTACCGCGAACTGGGACGCATCGACAGCCTGGTGGAAGACATCCTGCTGGTCAGTCTCGACAGCTGCGTGCTGGAAGGCGAGGCGAGCCTGCCCCGTGATGGCGCCGCACTGGCATCCCTGGCCGAGCGCAAACGCGGCGGCTGGACCGAACACGCCGAACGCCTGGCGAAGCTGACCCTGGAGATCCTCAAACTCTGGCACGGCCTGCAAAAACGCTTCAAGGGCAAGATCGACCTGGCCCAGGCCGTGGCCCTGAACGACATCAAGCAGCAACTCAGCCATCTGGTGTACCCGGGATTTGTACGCGAAACCCCGCATCAGTGGCTCAAGGAGCTGCCACGCTACCTCAAGGCCATCGAGCAGCGCTTGGAGAAACTCGGCAGCCAGGTGCAGAAGGACCGGGTCTGGAGCGGTGAACTGTCGAACCTCTGGGTCCAGTACCAGACCCGCGCCAGCAAACACGCCCAGGAAGGCAAGCGCGACCCGCAACTGGAGCTGTACCGCTGGTGGCTGGAGGAGTACCGGGTGTCGCTGTTCGCCCAGCAACTGGGCACCAAGGTGCCGATTTCGGATAAGCGCTTGAGCAAGCAGTGGGGGCAGGTGGAGCCCTGACCCCGGCGCAAGACCTGTGGGAGCGAGCCTGCTCGCGATAGCGGTGGGGTAGTCAACATTGATGCTGGCTGATCCACTGCTATCGCGAGCAGGCTCGCTCCCACAGGGTTTGGTTTTGTAATTCACTGAGAATGGGCCAAACGCCAGCGTTTATGGCAAACTTCGCGCCTATAAATGCCGGTCCCGTGGTTTTTAGCGTCGATGATCACGGGCGGATCGGAATAAAGCGCTGCCAGGTCTGCTTCCCCTGGATGGGAAAAGACCCCTTGTGTGTTGGTACGTCGGTGCCAACGCTTTCTGCCTGAACAGATCAGAGACACGACCATGCATAACGTCGTCATCAGCGGCACCGGCCTGTACACCCCGGCCAACAGCATCTCCAATGAAGAGCTGGTGCAGTCTTTCAATACCTACGTCGCGCAATTCAACGCCGACAATGCCCAAGCCATCGAGCGGGGGGAAGTCGAGGCGTTGACCGAATCCAGCGCGGCGTTCATCGAAAAAGCCTCCGGCATCAAGAGCCGCTTTGTCATGGACAAGGATGGCATCCTCGACCCGCAACGCATGACCCCGCGCCTGCCCGAGCGCTCCAACGACGAGTGGTCGGTGCTGTGTGAAATGGCTGTCGGCGCGGCAAAACAGGCGCTGGAGCGCGCCGGCCGCACCGCCGCCGACATCGATGGCGTGATCGTCGCCTGTTCCAACCTGCAGCGTCCGTACCCGGCCATCGCCATTGAAGTCCAGGAAGCGCTGGGCATCGAAGGTTTTGGTTACGACATCAACGTGGCCTGTTCCTCGGCGACGTTCGGCATCCAGGCCGCGGCCAACAGCGTACAACTGGGCCAGGCCCGGGCGATCCTGATGGTCAACCCTGAGGTGTGCACCGGCCACCTGAATTTCCGCGACCGCGACAGCCACTTCATCTTCGGCGACGCGGCCACCGCGGTGATCATCGAACGGGCGGACCTGGCGACCTCGCCGTATCAGTTCGACGTGGTCAGCACCAAGCTGCTCACCAAATTCTCCAACAACATCCGCAACAACTTCGGCTTCCTCAACCGCGCCGGGGAAGAGGGGATCGGCAGCCGTGACAAGTTGTTTGTCCAGGAAGGTCGTAAAGTCTTCCGCGATGTCTGCCCGATGGTGGCCGAACTGATTGGCGTGCACCTGGAAGAAAATCAGCTGAGCGTCGGTGAAGTGAAGCGTTTCTGGCTGCACCAGGCCAACCTGAGCATGAACCACCTGATCGTGCGCAAGCTGCTGGGTCGCGAAGCCACCGAAGAAGAAGCGCCGGTGATCCTCGACCGCTACGCCAACACCAGCTCGGCGGGTTCGGTGATTGCGTTCCACTCCTACCAGGATGATTTGCCCAGCGGTTCGGTCGCCGTACTCAGCTCGTTCGGCGCCGGCTATTCGATTGGCAGCGTGATTCTGCGTAAGCATTGATCCTCTGGCGGCGACGAATTTTTTGTGGGAGCAAGGTCATGTGGGAGCAAAGCTTGCTCGCGAAACAGGCAGCTCGGTTTATGAAGGACCGCATCGCGGGCAAGCCTTGCTCCCACATCAGCCCCCTCGTCACAACCGCGATCTATTCAGCAATGGGCGTTGAATGACCGTCACCGACGACACACAACTGCTCCAACGCCTCCTGGCCGGTGAGCAGCAGGCCTTCAAAGAGCTGGTCAGCACCTACCAGAGCCCGATGCGCGCCGTGGCCTACGCCATCGTGGGCAGTCGGCATGCCGATGAAGTGGTGCAGGACGCCTGGTTGTCAGTGGTGCGCAACCTCAATGGCTTCCAGGGCCGCTCCAGTCTCAAGACCTGGCTGCTGACCATCACCGCCAACGCCGCCAAGGGCCGCTACAAGCAGAACCGTCGGGAGGTGTTGCTCGATGATCTGCCGTCGCCCCACGGGACCCTGGGCGATGATCGTTTCGCCGCGGATGGCCATTGGCTGCTGGCACCGTTCGCCTGGCATCAGGACACACCGGAGGCGCTGCTCACGATGAGTGAGCTGCGCGAATGCCTCGAGCACACGCTGCTCAGTCTGTCGCAACTGCAAAGCAGTGTCTTGACCCTGCGCGAACGTCAGGGCCTGGAACTGGAAGACATCTGTAATCTTCTGGACATCTCGCTCTCCAACGTACGTGTGCTGTTGCATCGGGCACGGCTGAAGGTCTTTGCGACCGTGGAACATTTCGAGGAAACCGGCGAATGCTGACCTGCAAGGAACAAGTGGCGCGCTCCAGCGATTTTCTCGACGGCCAACTGAGTTTTCGTGAGCGCCTTATGGTGCGCCATCACCTGATGTTCTGTGCCACGTGCCGGCGTTTCATTCGCCAGATGCGCCTGATGCAGGCCACGCTCAGAAAGCTGCCTGAATCGCCGGTTCCCGACCTGGATCAGTTGGCTGAAAAACTCGCGGCCGAGCGCCGTAAAAATATTCGCTGAGTCCCAGACACCCCTACGCCCCTGTGGGAGCGAGCCTGCTCGCGATGGCATTGTTTCATTCGACATCAATGCCGGCTGATTGACCGCTATCGCGAGCAGGCTCGCTCCCACTGGTATTGGTGCATCGGTTATTCCCTTTCGAAGTAAAAAGTTCCCCTGTCATAAAATCTTTATCTGACAGCAACTGCGCTGACACAACCCATCGCCAAGATCCCCTCCAACACCAGCGGGCTCAGTTCCGCGTGTTTTCTAACGGCATAGACTACCAACAGGGGAATTCTTCGATGATCCGTAAGCACTTCGCAGGTGTTGCCGCCAGCGCACTGGCAATGGCAGTAACCGCCCAGGCTTTCGCCGGCACCGTCACCACCGATGGCGCCGATATCGTGGTCAAAACCAAGGGCGGCCTTGAGGTCGCTACCACCGACAAAGAGTTCAGCTTCAAGCTTGGCGGTCGTTTGCAGGCTGACTACAGCCAGTTTGACGGTCTCTACACCGATAATGGCAATTCGGCCGACGCCGCTTACTTTCGTCGCGCTTTCCTGGAACTGTCCGGCGTGCTGTACACGGACTGGGCCTACACCATCAGCTACGACTTCTCGCATAACGCCGGCAGTTCAGACGACGGTTACTTTGACGAAGCGTCCATGGCCTACAACGGCTTCAAGCCGGTCTCGATCAAATTCGGTCGTTTCGACCCGGATTTCGGCCTGGAAAAAGCCACCAGTTCCAAGTGGGTGACCGCGCCGGAGCGTAACGCCGCTTACGATCTGATCGACTGGGCCAACGGCCACCAGAACGGTCTGGGTCTGCAAGCGTCCAGCACCTTCGCCGATTCGTTCTATGCCTCCGCTGGCGTATTCGCCAAGGACAACAACGACACCGACGGCGACAGCGTCAAGCAGGTCAACGGTCGCTTCGTATTCGCGCCGATGCATGACTCCGGCAACGTCCTGCACTTCGGTGTGAACGTCGCCTCCCGTGACGTCTCCGACACCGTATTCGATGCACGTTATCGTTCCCGCCTGGGCATGCGTGGCGTCGAAACGCTGGGTGGCAACGATGCCGGCCCTAACGGCAACCGTCCGTTGCTGGGTGGCGCGAACAACTCGCCGGCCGGTTCGTACGACACCGACACGGCGTTCGGCCTGGAAGCCGCTTTCGCCATGGGGCCTGCGTCGATCCAAGGTGAATACATTTCGCGTAAAACCAAGGCTGACAGCGACGCCTTCGAAGACATCAAAGGTCACGGCTTTTATGTCCAGGGTGCCTACACCCTCACCGGTGAATCCCGCGGCTATAAGATCGGCAAGTTCGACGCGATCAAGCCCGCCAACAAGTCCATCGGCGCCTGGGAAGTGTTCTATCGCTACGACAGCATGACCGTCGAAGACGACAACATCACCACTGCCTCCGCGACCCGTGACGTGGGCGATGCCGAAGCCAAGGTGCACAACCTGGGCGTGAACTGGTACGCCAACGAAGCGGTGAAAATCTCCGCTGCCTACGTCAAGGCCAAGGCCGACAACGTGACCAATGCCAACGGCGACGACGATGGTGACGGTTTTGTCATGCGCGCCCAGTACGTGTTCTAAGTCGTGCTGATTTGATTCAACGCTTCATGTTTTATCCGTTATAGCTCCTTTGAACCCCGCCTCTGGCGGGGTTTTTTTTTACGTCCGTCCGCTCAGGATCGGCGATACTCGCCCCATCCGCATTCTGGATATCGGGGAGCCGCATGCCGCTACACGTTCTGGACAGCCTGTCCGCCATCGCGCCGCAAGAGTGGGACGCCCTGGTGCCCGTCAATCAACCTTTCCTGCGCCACGCTTTCCTCACGGCCCTGCAAGACAGTGGCAGCCTGGGCCCGCAATCCGGTTGGCAGGCCGAGCATCTGCTGCATATTGAAGACGGTCGTGTGCTGGCGGCTCTGCCCAGTTATCGCAAGTGGCATTCCTACGGCGAATACGTGTTCGATCACGCCTGGGCCGACGCCTGCGCCCGGGCCGGGATCGACTATTACCCCAAGCTGTTGACGGCGGTGCCGTTCAGCCCGGTCAGTGGCCCGCGGCTGATGGCGGCGAGTGGGGAAGACGGGTTGGAGTTGCTTGCCAGCCTGCCGGGTTATCTGGAAATCGAATCGCTCTCCAGTGCCCACATCAACTTCACCGATGCCTTCACCGACGCAGCGTTGGCCGGGCAGGAGGGCTGGCTGCAGCGGATTGGTTGCCAGTACCACTGGCGCAATCGCGGGTATCGGGACTTCCAGGATTTTCTCGACGCGCTCAGTTCCCGCAAACGCAAGCAGATGCGCAAGGAACGTGAGCAAGTGGCGGGGCAGGGCATCGAGTTCCAATGGCTGGAAGGTCATCAACTGGACCAGGCCCAGTGGGATTTTGTCTACGCCTGTTACGCCAATACTTACGCGGTGCGTCGGCAAGCGCCGTACCTGACCCGGACGTTTTTCAGTCTGCTGGCCGAGCGCATGCCCGAGGCCATTCGCGTGGTATTGGCCAAACAAGGTTCACGGCCGGTGGCGATGGCGTTCAGCCTGGTGGGCGGTGACAGTTTTTATGGGCGTTACTGGGGTTGCCTGGCGGAATTCGACCGTTTGCACTTCGAGACCTGTTTTTATCAGGGCATGGATTTCGCCATTGCCCACGGCTTGCAGCGCTTCGATGCCGGTGCCCAGGGCGAGCACAAACTGATTCGTGGTTTCGAGCCGGTGATCACCCGTTCCTGGCACTACTTGCGCCATCCTGGCCTGAAGGCGGCGGTTGCAGACTTTCTGGTCCGGGAGCAGGAGGGCGTGTTGGCGTATGCCGAAGAGGCGAGGACAGCACTGCCTTATCGACAGTGCTGATCTTCGCCGGTGTGACTCAGCTGTTTTCCTTGCCCAGCCAGCGGTAAGCAACACCGCCGACGATGGCGCCCAGCAGCGGTGCCACCCAGAACAGCCACAATTGCTCGATGGCCCAGCCGCCGACGATCAGTGCCGGACCGGTACTGCGGGCCGGGTTGACGGAGGTGTTGGTGACCGGAATCGAGATCAGGTGGATGAGCGTCAGGGCCAGGCCGATGGCAATCGGTGCCAGGCCGGCTGGCGCACGTTTGTCGGTGGCGCCGAGGATGATCAGGATGAACATTGCCGTCATGACCAGCTCAGTCACAAAGCCGGCCACCATGGAGTACTGACCGGGCGAATGTTCGCCGTAACCGTTCGCTGCCAGGCCGGAAGCGGCCAGGTCGAAGCCTTCCTTGCCGCTGGCGATGAAGTAGATCAATGCGGCGGCGAGCACCCCACCAATGAGCTGGGCAATGATGTAGGCAGGCAGTTCCTTGGCCGGAAACCGCCCGCCCACGTACAAGCCCACCGAGACGGCCGGGTTCAGGTGGCAACCTGAGATATGGCCGATGGCGAACGCCATGGTCAACACCGTCAGGCCGAATGCCAGGGCAACCCCCAGCACGCCGATCCCGGAAGCGGCCAATACAGCGCTGCCACAGCCGCCCAACACCAGCCAGAACGTACCCAACAACTCAGTCGTTGAACGTTTGAGTAAAGACATAAGCATCCTTGATAAAACAGTCGTGATAATCGGTTATGCATCCAGCAGAATTACGACAGGTTCATCTCCAGAACCTGGGCTGAGTACAGCAGAACGTTGCGACAAATCCAGCGGCATTAAAAAACCGCCAGAGTCATGGACTGTGGCGGTTTCGGCCTTGGACGGTGGGGAGTATGCGGTTGCGGTGTGGGTCAAATCGATCCTGGACAGAATTTTTCAGAAAGGTCTTACTGCACTGACCTTGCGGTTTAAACCCGGTCCTGTGGCCAGGAGCAAGCTCCCTCGCCACGGGTTAGGTGGAGCCTGGTTGATTCAATCAATCCCCACAAACCCACCCGTCTGATGCTGCCACAGCCGCGCATACAACCCGCCATGGGCCAGCAGTTCGGCATGGCTGCCGGTCTCGGCGATGCGGCCGTTTTCCAGCACCACCAGCCGGTCCATTCGCGCGATGGTGGAGAGGCGGTGGGCGATGGCGATCACGGTCTTGCCTTGCATCAGGGTCTCGAGGCTTTCCTGGATCGCCGCTTCGACTTCCGAGTCCAGTGCTGACGTCGCTTCGTCCATAATCAGGATCGGCGCATCCTTGAGCAGCACCCGTGCGATGGCAATACGCTGACGCTGGCCGCCGGACAGCTTCACTCCGCGTTCACCCACATGGGCATCAAAACCGCTGCGGCCTTCAGCGTCCGACAGCAGCGGGATGAACTCATCGGCCCGGGCCTTGTGCACCGCCGCCCAGAGTTGCGCATCGGTGGCGTCGGGTTTGCCGTAGAGCAGGTTATCGCGAATGGAACGGTGCAGCAGCGACGTGTCCTGGGTGATCATGCCGATGCGCTCGCGCAGGCTTTCCTGGCCCACTTCTGCGATGTCCTGCCCGTCGATCAGAATGCGTCCGCCTTGCACGTCATACAGACGCAGCAACAGGTTCACCAGCGTGGATTTGCCCGCACCGGACGGGCCGATCAGGCCGATCTTTTCCCCCGGCTTGATCACCAGGTTCAAGTCGCCGATCACCCCGCTTTTCTTGCCATAGTGGAAATCCACATGCTCGAAGCGCACTTCGCCACGGGCCACCGCCAAAGGCTTGGCCTGATCGCGGTCGGTAACGCTGACGGGCTGGGCGATGGTCTGCAAACCGTCCTGGACCATGCCGATGTTTTCGAAGATGCCGTTGACCACCCACATGATCCAGCCGGACATGTTGACGATACGGATCACCAACCCGGTCGCCAGGGCAATCGCGCCCACGCTGATCAGCGACTGGGTCCAGAGCCACAGGGCCAGCGCCGTGGTGCCGACAATCAGCAGCCCGTTCATGCTGGTGATGACCACGTCCATGCTGGTGACCACGCGGCCGGCCAATTGGGCTTTCTCGGTCTGCTCCTGGATGGCTTCGCGGGCGTATTGCTGTTCGAAGTTGGTGTGGGCGAACAGCTTCAGCGTGGTGATGTTGGTGTAGCCGTCGACGATCCGGCCCATGAGTTTGGAGCGGGCATCGGACGATACGACGGAGCGCTCCTTGACCCGCGGCACGAAGTAGCAGAGTGCACCGATGTAGGCGGCGATCCAGATCAGCAGCGGGATCATCAGGCGCCAGTCGGCTTCGGCAAACAGCACCAGTGAGCTGATGGCGTAGATCAGCACGTGCCACAGCGCGTCCACGGCCTGCACCGCTGAGTCGCGCAAGGAGTTGCCGGTCTGCATGATGCGCTGGGCGATGCGTCCGGCGAAGTCGTTCTGGAAAAAGTTCAGGCTCTGCTTGAGCACGTAGCTATGGTTTTGCCAGCGGATCAAGCTGGTCATGCCGGGGCTCAAGGTCTGGTGCACCAGCAGGTCATGCAAGGCCACGAAGATCGGCCGGAAAACCAGCGCCACCACCGCCATCCACGCCAGCTCCAGGCCGTGGAGCTTGAAGAAGTCCACGTTCGGCGTGCCCTGGGTCAGGTCGATGATGCGGCTCAGGTAGCTGAACAGCGCCACCTCGATCAGTGCGCCGATCAGGCCCACCACCAGCAGCACGGCGAAGCTGGGCCAGACTTGTTTCAGATAATAGATGTAGAAGGGCAGGACGCGGTTCGGTGGTGCCGAGGTCGGGGCGTCGCGGAAAATGTCGATCAGTGTTTCGAAACGGCGATAAACCATGGGTACATAGCCCGGGCCGGGCTCTCCTTCTTTCCTGTGAGCGGCGCGGGATCGCCGCCGCCGCTCAGGCTTGCCCTGTGCTGTTTAGTCGATGCGCTTGGCCGACTTGATGATCACAGGATCGATCGGCACGTTTTGCATGCCTTGTTTGGTGGTGGTCTGGGAGTTGACGATGATGTCCACCACGTCCATGCCCTTGACCACTTTGGCGAACACTGCGTAACCGGCGTCACGGCCCGGGTCGAGGAACGCATTGTCGGCCACGTTGATGAAGAACTGGCTGGTGGCCGAGTTCGGGTTGGAAGTACGCGCCATCGACAAGGTGCCACGAACGTTATGCAGGCCATTGCTGGCTTCGTTCTTGATCGGTGCCTTGGTGTCTTTCTGTTGCATCTGTTGGGTGAAACCGCCGCCCTGGGCCATGAAGCCCGGGATCACGCGGTGGAAAATCGTGTTGTTGTAGAAGCCGCTGTCCACGTACTCAAGGAAGTTCTTGGTACTGATCGGCGCCTTGACCGGATCCAGCTCGATTTCGATCTGACCGTTGGTGGTGTCCAGCAATACGTGGGGCGCCGTGGTCGGCTGTGCGGCCATCAGGTTGGCGGCAAACAGGACGGAGCCGGCGGCGAGGGCGATTTTTTTCAGCATGGGTTCAGTGATCCTGAGTAGTTGAGTCGATTGCGGTCAAAAATTCGAGCAGGGTTTGGTTGAAGCGTTCGGGTTGATCCAGCGGGGTCGCGTGCCGTGAGTCGGCAATGACCACCAGCCGGGCATCGGGCAGCAGTTTCACATAGGCCTCTTTCAAGGCCACGGGGGTGTAGTCGTGGTCGGCGCAAATGACGAGGGTTGGACAGGCCACCTGCGACAGTCGTTCCTGAACCCCCCAGCCCACAATGGCATCGAAGCTGGCGAGATAAGCACGTTTGTCGTTTTTTGCCCAGCGCCGGGCCATTTCCAGGCGTAACTCGGTCTGTTGCGGTTTGGGGAACAACTTGGCGCCCAGGGCCTTGCCAATGGTTTCAAGGCTCAGAAGGCGCATCAGGCTCCAGCGCTTGAACCATTGCCAGCAGTCATCAGGCGTGCGGACTTTGACTTGCGGCGCGCTGTTGACGATGCACAGGCTCCTGACCCGCCCGGGCTCATCCACGGCCAGTTGAAAACAAATCATGCCGCCCATGGACCAGCCCACCAAGTGCACCGGGCCCAGGTCCAGGTGTTCGATCAGGGCGATAAGGTCGGCGCTGAAACCTTCGATGCTGTAAGGCCCGCGAGGTTTGTCGGAGCGTCCATGGCCGCGCACGTCCACCACGATCAAACGGTAGTGGGCGGACAATACCGGGATCTGTTTTTCCCAGTCGCGGGTGCTCGAGCCCAGCCCGTGGACCAGGATCAAGGGCGCGCCGTGGCCGTATTCCTCGTAGTGCAGGTTGCAATCTTCGTGGGCGAAATAGGCCATTGGCAAAATCCTTGTCAGGCTTGTTCAGGGGCGGCGAACGGCGCATCCAGCGGCGCGGTGTCGAAGGTGCGCAGCAGTTCGATGAGGATTTGCGTGGCCGGGCCCAAGGGTTTTTCCTTGTTGGAAAAAAGATAGAAGGTGGAGTTACGGCTGCCGCCTTGTTCCAAGGGTAGACGCTTGAGCAAGCCCTCCTTGAGTTCCCGCTCGATCATGTGCCGTGGCAGCCAGGCGAAGCCCAGGCCGCTGCCGACGAACGTCGCGGCGGTGGCCAGGCTGCCGACGGTCCAGCGTTGCTCGGCACCCAGCCACCCGACGTCGCGGGGTTGCTGGCGACCGGAGTCGCGGATCACCACCTGCAATTGGCTTTCCAGATCCTGGAAGTTCAGTTCGCGGTTGAGGCGATGCAGGGCGTGTTCGGGATGGGCCACCGCGACGAATTCAACATCGCTCAGTTCGGCGCCCAGGTAACCGGGAATGCTGAAGCCGCTGATGGCCAGGTCCGCCACGCCTTCGAGCAGCACTTCCTCGACACCCGATAGCACTTCTTCGCGCAAGCGCACGCGACAGCCACGGCTTTGCGGCATGAACGCGGTCAAGGCGCGTACGAGGCGGGCGTTGGGATAGGCGGCATCGACCACCAGCCGCACTTCCGCTTCCCAGCCTTGCTCCATGTGATGGGCCAGGTCTTCCAGTTGGCTGGCCTGTTTCACCAATTGACGGGAACGACGCAGCAATACGCCGCCGGCTTCGGTCAACACGGCCTTGCGCCCATCGATACGCAGCAACGGCACGCCGAGCTGGTCCTGCATGCGGGCCACGGTGTAACTCACCGACGACTGGGAGCGGTGCAGCACCTCGGCGGCCTGGGCGAAGCCGCCGTGGTCGACCACCGCTTGCAAGGTTCGCCATTGATCCAGGGTCACGCGGGGCGCTTTCATATTGAGCTCCTCTTGTCCTAAGCTGGCGGTCCCTTGGTGGAGACTGCCTAATGAAAAAAATCTGTTGTGTGGTGCTGGCCCTGTTGCCGCTGACTGCGTTCGCGTACCCGATCGATGTGGAAAAACACCTCAACGGCCTGAGCATCGACTACACCGCCTATGACACCGACGCCGACATCGGCTCCATTCAGGTCAACAACTACGGCGGCACCGACGCGGCCTGCACTGTGGTGTTTCGCAACGGCCCTGAAGCACCACGTACCCGCAAGATCGAAGTCGCCGCCGGCAAGTTCAAGAACGCCACCGCCAAGTTCAACCGCAACATCATCAAGCTGCGCATCACACTGACCTGCCAGCCGAAATAAGTCGGTGACACAGGAGCGAGCCAATCCTTGCTCCGCTTATAAACGAATTTATCGATGTTTTGCAGCAATTATTTGCGCTTTTTGATCGATGTAACCATGTTTAAGCTTCACTCCATCGACTGACAACATTCTCCGATGGAGGCTACATCCCATGTCCCGCGTTCTGATCATCGAAAGCAGTGCCCGCCAGCAAGACTCGGTTTCCCGTCAACTGACCCAGACCTTCATCAACCAATGGAAAGCTGCGCACCCGGCCGATGAAATCAGTGTTCGTGACCTGGCCATCCATCCGGTACCGCACCTGGACGCCAATCTGCTGGGGGGCTGGATGAAGCCCGTCGAGCAGCGCAACGACATCGAAAACGCTTCCCTGGAACGCTCCAACCAGTTGACCGATGAGTTGCTGGCCGCTGACGTGCTGGTGATGGCCGCGCCGATGTACAACTTCGCCATCCCGAGTACCTTGAAAGCCTGGCTGGACCACGTACTGCGTGCCGGTGTGACCTTCAAGTACACCCCCACCGGTCCCCAGGGCCTGCTGACCGGCAAACGTGCCTTCGTCCTGACCGCTCGCGGCGGCATTCATGCCGGCGCCAGCTCCGACCATCAGGAACCCTACCTGCGTCAGGTCATGGCCTTCATCGGCATCCACGACGTGACCTTCATCCATGCCGAGGGCATGAACCTGGGCGGTGATTTCCAGGAGAAGGGTTTGAATCAGGCCAACGCCAAGCTGTCCCAGGTCGCCTGATCCGTTAATCCTCAGGTAATCGCCAGGTGGTCTAGTGGCCTGGCGCTCCCTTCAAGCTGTTTTGCGCATCGAACCTCCCTTGGCACTTGTTGCTCCTGAGTGCAGTCGCCCGATTGAACGCTTTAGCGAGATCGGGCTTTTTTTTGCCTGCAATTCCAGGCCAGCCACACAACCCTGTGGGAGCGAGCCTGCTCGCGATTGCAGTGTGACTGTGTAAGAGAAATCACCTGACACTCCGCCATCGCGAGCAGGCTCGCTCCCACAGGGTTCAGTGCCTGGGTTGGCTACTGCGGTTAGCGACAACCGGCAAAAACCGCTATCTTCGCCGCCATCCGAAACGAGGGGCGTATGGGCTATCTACTTTTTGTCACGCTGATTCAGGCGTTTTCCTTCAGTCTGATTGGCGAATACCTGGCCGGGCATGTCGACAGTTACTTCGCGGTGCTGGTGCGGGTTGTGCTGGCGGGGCTGGTGTTCATTCCGCTGACCCGCTGGCGTCAGGTGGAACCGTCGTTCATGCGCGGCATGCTGTTGATCGGCGCCTTGCAGTTCGGCGTGACCTACGTGTGCCTGTACTTGAGCTTTCGTGTGCTGACGGTGCCCGAGGTCCTGCTTTTCACCATCCTGACGCCGCTGCACGTGACCCTGATCGAAGACGCGCTCAATCGTCGCTTCAATCCCTGGGCCTTGATCGCGGCGCTGGTGGCGGTGGCTGGCGCGGCGGTGATTCGTTACGACCGGATCAACCCGGATTTCTTCATGGGCTTTTTGCTGCTGCAACTGGCCAACTTCACCTATGCGGCCGGGCAGGTGCTGTACAAACATCTCGTCGCTCGCCATCCCAGCGACCTGCCGCACTACCGGCGTTTCGGCTACTTCTACCTCGGCGCACTGGCGGTGGCGTTGCCGGCCTTCCTGATGTTCGGCAAGGCGGATTTCTGGCCAGAAGCACCGCTGCAATGGGGCGTACTGATATTCCTCGGCCTGGTCTCCACCGCTTTGGGGCTTTACTGGTGGAACAAAGGCGCGTGCATGGTCAACGGCGGCACGCTGGCTGTGATGAACAACCTGCATGTGCCGGTGGGGTTGCTGGTCAACCTGCTGATCTGGAACCAGCACGAGGCGCTGGGGCGGTTGCTGCTGGGTGGGTCGGTGATATTGGCGGCGGTGTGGATCAGTCGGTTGGGGGTACGCCAGCCGCTGCCTGCACACTGAACCCCTGTGGGAGCGAGCCTGCTCGCGAAGGCGTCGTATCAGTCGCTGTATCTGTTGTCTGACACTGCGCTTTCGCGAGCAGGCTCGCTCCCACCGGGGATCTCTGCGACTTGAAGGTCAAACCACCTGCTTCTGCGGCTCCGGCAGAGGACTGGCCCCCAATGCCGCCGGCAACAGCCCCGAACGCAGATCCATGCCACTGGGCTGTTGATACAGGTTCAAGCCGAACTCCGGCATCACCGCCAGCAGGTAATCAAAAATATCCCCCTGGATACGCTCATAGTCGGCCCACGCAGTGGTGCGGGTGAAGCAGTAGATTTCCAGCGGGATGCCCTGGGCCGTGGTCTGCATCTGGCGGACCATGCAGGTCATATTTGGCTGGATGTCCGGGTGGCTTTTCAGATACGCCAAGGCGTAGGCGCGGAAGGTGCCCAGGTTGGTCATGCGCCGGCGGTTGGCCGACATCGCCGCGACGTTGCCCTGGGCTTCGTTCCAGGCCTTGAGTTCGGCCTGTTTGCGGCTGATGTAATCGGTCAGCAGATGAACCTGGGTCAGGCGCTGTTCTTCCTCGTCCTGCAAAAACCGCACGCCGCCGGCATCGATGAACAGGCTGCGCTTGATCCGCCGCCCGCCGGATTGCTGCATGCCGCGCCAGTTCTTGAACGACTCGGACATCAGGCGCCAGGTGGGGATCGAGACGATGGTCTTGTCGAAGTTCTGCACCTTGACCGTGTGCCCACCACATCACCGTCGGCCCCCACCTGAGGCATCTCGATCCAGTCACCGACCCGCAGCATGTCGTTGCTGGTCAACTGCACGCTGGCGACGAACGACAGCAAGGTGTCCTTGTAGACCAACAGAATCACCGCCGACATGGCCCCCAAACCCGACAGCAGCAATAGCGGTGAGCGGTCGATCAGGGTGGCAACAATGATGATCGCGCCAAACACATACAGCACCATTTTCGTCAGTTGCACGTAGCCTTTGATCGAGCGGGTGCGGGCGTGTTCGGTGCGGGCGTAGACATCCAGAAGGGCGCTGAGCAGGGCGCTGATGGCCAGCACCATGAACAGGATGGTGAAAGCCAGGGCAACATTGCCCAGGAAAATCATGCTGGTCTTGCTCAGTTCCGGCACCAGATGCAGGCCGAACTGGATGACCAGCGAGGGCGTCATCTGCGCCAGGCGATGGAAAACTTTGTTCTGGCGCAAGTCGTTGACCCAGTGCAGGGCCGGCTGGCGACCCAGCAATTTGGCACCGTGCAGGATCAGGTAGCGCGCCACGCGCCCCAGCACCAGGGCAATCACCAGCAGCAGTATCAGTGCAAGGCTGGAATGCAGGAGGGGATGCTTATCGAGAGCACCCCAAAGGTCTTGAATGTTGACCCAGAGCTGTTTGATGTCCATGGACGAAACGGTTCTTCTATAAAGACGCGACGGTGCGATTAGAGCATTTAAGCCAGGTTAAGTGACCCTTGATGACGAATCGGCTCACAAAAAAGCCACTGATTAGCGCCGTTCGTATAAAGAAACTCGGCCTTCGCGCTCGAAACCGTTACCCTATGCAGCTGTTTTTTTGCATTTCTTCGAGGTAGCACCCGTGTTTTCCCAATTCGCCCTGCACGAACGCCTGCTCAAAGCCGTGGCCGAGCTTAAATTTGTCGAGCCAACGCCGGTGCAGGCAGCGGCTATTCCGCTCGCGCTCCAGGGGCGTGATCTGCGGGTGACGGCGCAGACCGGCAGCGGCAAGACCGCGGCGTTCGTGCTGCCGATCCTCAACCGCCTGATCGGCCCGGCCAAGGTTCGTGTCAGCATCAAGACCCTGATCCTGCTGCCGACCCGTGAACTGGCCCAGCAAACGCTCAAGGAAGTGGAACGCTTCTCGCAGTTCACCTTCATCAAGTCTGGCCTGATCACCGGTGGCGAAGACTTCAAGGTCCAGGCCGCTATGTTGCGCAAAGTACCGGACATCCTGATCGGCACGCCAGGGCGGATGATCGAGCAACTGAACGCCGGCAACCTCGACCTCAAGGAAGTCGAAGTGCTGGTGCTGGACGAAGCCGACCGCATGCTCGATATGGGCTTTGCCGAAGACGTGCAGCGCCTGGTGGATGAATGCGTCAACCGCCAGCAGACCATGCTGTTCTCCGCCACCACCGGCGGTTCGGGCCTGCGGGAAATGATCGCCAAGGTGCTGAACAACCCTGAGCACTTGCAGCTCAACGCGGTCAGTCAGCTGAACTCCACGACCCGTCAGCAGATCATCACCGCTGACCACAACCAGCACAAAGAACAGATCGTGAACTGGCTGCTGGCCAACGAGACTTACGAAAAAGCCATCGTGTTCACCAACACCCGCGCCATGGCCGACCGCATCTACGGTCGCCTGGTGGCCCAGGAATACAAGGCGTTCGTGCTGCACGGCGAGAAAGACCAGAAAGACCGCAAACTGGCCATCGACCGCCTCAAGCAGGGCGGCGTGAAAATCCTCGTCGCCACCGACGTCGCCGCCCGCGGCCTGGACGTGGAAGGCCTGGACATGGTCATCAACTTCGACATGCCCCGCAGCGGCGACGAATACGTACACCGCATCGGTCGTACCGGACGCGCCGGCAACGATGGCCTGGCGATTTCGCTGATCTGCCATGGCGACTGGAACCTGATGTCGAGCGTCGAGCGCTACCTCAAGCAGAGCTTCGAGCGCCGCACCATCAAGGAAGTCAAAGGCACCCCGAAAAAGGTCAAGGCCTCGGGCAAGGCCGTTGGCGTGAAGAAGAAAAAAGTCGACGCCAAGGGCGACAAAAAGAAAACCGGCGCCAAGGCCCCGACCAAGCGCAAGATCGCCAACCGCCCGAAGACCGACGCTTTGTCGCTGGTCAGCAAGGACGGCATGGCCCCACTCAAGCGCCGCAAGCCGGAGGCGCCAGCGGCTGAGTGAAGCTGCGTCAGCGCTTGATAAAAGAACCGGACCTTGGGTCCGGTTTTTTTATGGATAACTGAGTCTGACGCAAAACCCGTGGCGAGGGAGCTTGCTCCCGCTGGGCTGCGCAGCAGCCCCAACAAAGTGGAATTTACAATCATCTAACGAGTTGACGCTTCGATTTCAGGGGGCGCTTCGCACCCAGCGGGAGCAAGCTCCCTCGCCACAAAAGCAAGCTGTGCCCTGCTTCGGGCATCACCCCGCTTTCTTCTCCGCATTCTTGAGCTCTTGAAGACGCTCATCAATCAACTGGCACTTGTCCGGCACATCTTTGCTGGCGGTCTCCAGGTCCATGGCCTGCAGTTCCTTATTCATTTCCTTAGCCTTCTCCGGGTTCTGTTCGGTGAGCCTGGTCACTTCCTTGGCCAATTGTTCACGCTTGGCGGTGGCTTGCTCGGGCGTGCAAGTGGCCCAGGCAGGCAGGGCGCAGCTGAGGGTGGCGGCGAGGGTGAGTTTGAGGAGGGTTTTCATGGCAGGGGCCTCGTATTTCTTGTTGAGCAGGTAATGGGTTGAGGCCGCTGCCGGGTGGAAAGTTCATTAGCCTGGCGCTTGGCTGGCGTTCCCTTGCTGCGCAGGCGCAACCATGAGTGGAAGTCTTTTTCAGGATTTCCCTCGCCGATATTAAACACTCGTCTACCATGGAGAATGCGAGGATAGCCCGGTGCCGGCAACGCAGGGGCGCTCTTTAACACAGGATGTAAGTGCTGTCAGGACGTACCCGCGGCCTGTCATAGTCAACAATTCAAAGGAATGAAACTCATGAACCTTAGATCGATACTCAGTCGACTGATGTTGTGCCTGTGTGGTTTATTCGCGGTCTCATCGGCTTATGCGGAAAGTGTGATTATCGCCACGTCGCGACCCGATGAGGGGATCGTAGTTGATGTGTTTGACAGTCCTGATGCCGTAAACGCCTTACCTTCTTCGTCGGGCATGGTGCCATTTACCTCGATAGGGTTGGCTACACCCGCGGTGCAATCGTTCAAGGGTAAGGTTTATATGTTTTGGGCCAACGATAGTGATTCCACTATCTATTTTTCCACTTCGGCGCAGGGCAGTAATTGGTCCCCCCCACAGCCCATTCCCGTGTCTGACATCCTGGGTAATGTCTCAGTGACCGTGTTTCAGCAAAAGCTGGTACTGACCTTTACCGACAAGAGTCACATAAATAGCATCAGCTCTGAAGACGGCATAACCTGGTCCAACGTTAAACCTATCGCGGTCTCCAGCGACGCCGCTAATAACAGTCCTGTGGTATACAACGGAAAGTTATTTGTCCTCTACAGCGAGGAAGATGATCACACGATTAACTATGTCACCTCGGATGATGGCGTGCTGTGGAGTAAGGAAAATCTCGGGTTCAGTGCAAACGCTTTCCGAGTGTTGAGTTTGGTGCCCGTGGTCTATAACGGTGAGCTGTTGGTCTATTACTCTTATGATCTTAGTAATTTTGCCGTGCGCAGTTACGACCGGGGCGGTCACTGGGGAGATGAGCAAAGACTATCGGGCCTGGCAAAAAGCGAGCTTTTCCTGAACCGCGCAACCATCACCGGTAACCGCGTTTTTATCAGCAGTGGCCCTAGCACTTATGGTTCAAGCGATGGGGTCAACTGGAGTCCCTATTATTCCAGGCGATTCTCTGACAATTTGACCGGCCCATCGGGATTGGGCGTTTCCTATGCCATTACCCCAAACGATCTAACGATGGACAACCCGCAGCTGCCAGCAGATCTGGCGACGGGCCTCAGCCATACCGACTATGCCACCTTCGCCTGGCGAAGCTTTTTCGCCCTGAACAATACGGCCAAGGCGCCATTGCCCGCTAACCGTGGTGTAGGTAATCCGGAAAGCAGCTTCGCCGATTCGGGCAAGGTTCCAAAATCTCCCAGTCCGTTGTTGTGGCAAACCTTCGCCCACCGCAGCGAGTTGTTTCCAGCGCTAAATCCAAACTCCGTGGGTGGTCCTACGCGTTCGTTTACTTCCGAGCCGCAATACAGCTATATCAAGTTTCCCACCGGTGCGCCTTTGGCGCCTGGCGCCAGTTATGCTTATTACAACAATCTGGATGAAGCGACCCAGATAGGCCAGAACGCTATATTTTTCCCGGTCAACCCTCCGCAGATCGCCAAGACAGGGAGTGACTATGCCCCTTCAAACGACAGCCAGATCCTGTTTGAAGCCAAGGCGAATCCCGTCGTTTACGAGTATGCCAAAGGCTTGACCCGTTACCCGGAACACATACTCCTGCCCGACGGCGCAGTAGAGGTCAAGGCGGCATGGCGCAAGCTGGCAGACATCCCGGTACAGAATCGCGCGCGCTACCATACGGCGACTGTGGTGACCTATCAGGGCAAAGATGATGCACCGGTGGCGTACAATGAAGACTACGCTCTGGTAGCCCTGCATATCATCCATAAAACACCCAACTACCCGACTTTCATCTTTGCCACATTCGAGCACGAAGATGCTCTGACATTGCCCGATGGCACCTCGCCGACCGGTCTCTACTACGTCGCTAACTATGACGAGATCGCCTACCCCGGTTACGATGAAAAAAATCCCCCGACTGCGATGTTCTCTGACGGTAACAAAAACTATACGGTTTCCCTGCCCGCAGCGGGCGCAGTCGCCAATCCAAACCTTGATCCGCCCGTCTATTCCGGCACTAACGGAATCCCCGAGGGGCAAGCCGGCCCGATCCGTGTCGTGCAACCGCTGACTATCTATTCCGAAGTCGCAGCGGTGAACAACCAGGTCAAGCAGCTCATGGATGCCAGCAGCGAATTCACCAATTCGGTCTGGAAGCACTATCGGCTTAAAGGGGTGCAGGCTATCCCCTCGATGACTTCAACCGACCCGGATTATTACCTGGCCAATATCATGGTCGAAAGCAGCCAGCCGGGCATTCAGCTGTTTCGCGGGAGCAACGTGTTCCCCATCCCGAATGACAACACCCTGACCAATGCGCGTGAGCAACCCAACATCATGGTGCCGGATTACGAGCACAGCACTCAAAGCCTGACCATGGGCGGCTGTATGGGCTGTCACGGCATTGCCCAGAGCTCGCTGAAACAGGGTTTCAGTTTCCTCTTCGATGCGATCAATCCCACGCTTGCCAAGGGCACCACCGGTTTTGCGAACCCGGAGATCGTAGGTTTACCTGATCCGCGGACCTCGAAGGCACGGGCCCTGAAATACTCTTTCGGTCCTCAGAATACGGCAGCCGTCGAGGAGGCAAGCAAGTAGCCGCCAAACATCGGCGAAGCGAGATAGCCCTGCTTTCTGAGGCCGGCGCGATAGCCCTTTCGATAAAGAACCGGACCTTGAGTCCGGTTTTTTATTGAAATCCCAACCTGAATTTGGCTCTGCCTTTTATGGCGAGGGAGCGATGATCGACTTGAGGATTGTGCTTAGTCGTATCAGCAACCGTGGGGCTTTCCTCCTTCGTATTCACCGTGATGCGAAGTCAGTCCCCCCGTTTCCTACTACGACCTGTTTGCCAACATATCTGTCCGTTTCGCAGGAGGTTTCCACCTCTGGCGGTGACTATTCGCCTTGATGCCGATGTGGTCGAGTGGTTCAAGGGGCAGGGCGCGGGCTATCAGACACGCATCAATCAGCTTCTTCGCCAATACATGCAGGCTCAGCAGGGCCATCGTCGGTGAGCAAATTAATGCTATGAAGTGGGCGACTGAGAAGTCGCCCGTTGTCGTTAATTCTGTTACCTGCGTCCGCACCTCCCCCGATGACATCAAACCTATCGCGCAGCGCTGTGGTTAAGGCAAAACTGGCGATTGCGGCGCAATCCAGCGGGAGCAAGCTCCCTCGCCACAGGGTTCGCGCTCGACTGGGCAGGTTGGCGCATCAGCTGTGGCAGCAGCTATGGGGTTTAGCCTCTTCGTACTTATCGTGATGCCGCACCCAGTCCATGATTTCGTCTTCGTTGCGGCCCTTGGGCGTGAGATCGAGGTAGTTGTAGGTGCCGACCAGGATGTCGAGGCCACGGGCGTAGGTGGAGTAGGTGTGGAAGATATCGCCGGCTTTGTTGCGATAGAAGACGCTCAGGCCGGGGAGTTCGCCTTCGGTGGTGTCGGTTTTTTCGTAGTTGTAGGTGGCTTTTCCGGCGGCGGTGTCTTCGGGTTTGAAGCTGACGCCGAAGTCGTAGTTGAAGTCGCAGCCTTCTGACGAGACCCAGTCGAAGACCCAGCCCATGCGACGTTTGAACGGCTGGAACTCGGCGAACGGCGCGCGGGACACCGCGACCACGGCGACGTCGTGGTGGGCCAGGTGTTGGTTGGCGCCGTCGATGTGGTCGGACAGGAATGAGCAGCCATCACAGCCTTCTGTCCAGCCGGGGCCGAACATGAAGTGGTAGATGATCAGTTGGCTGCGGCCGCCGAACAGGTCGGCCAGGCTCAGTTCGCCGTTGGGGCCCTGGAAACGGTAGGGTTTTTCGATTTTTACCCAGGGCAGGGCGCGGCGTTCTGCGCTGAGTTTGTCGCGTTCGCGGGTGAAGGCTTTTTCGTGGATCAGGTGCTGGCGACGGGCGGTGAGCCATTCTTCCCGCGAGACGACGGCATGATTTTCTACGTTCATGGTGAATTCTCCTGCGTGGCAGAGCCGCTGATTCGGCACTTCTGTCAGTGGTCGTTTGGCCCAGTGTGAATTCGACAGGCCGTTGGTCGGCTTGGGCAATAGCCCACCGGTAAGCCCGGCTGAACGGCAGCGCAGCGCCTGGGTCACACTTTAAGTAGGCATCTCACTCTTTGGAGGATGGACCAGGATGACGACTTATAACTGGGACTTGATCGAACGGTTGTTGCACGAAGTGCAAAACGGCGCCGGCCACAGCTTTACCCCTCGGCCTTATGCGGAGCAGTACGCGGCAGAGAAGGCAGCCGCAGGCGAGCCGATCGAGAACCTCGATCATCTGAAAGCGGTCGCCGGGGAGTACGAAAAGCTGCTGTTGGAGCGTAACTATATCGAGCCTCGGCCGGAGGAAGAGGGCGGTAACGGCGAGAACTTTGTGCTGACGCCCCGTGGCTCGCGGTTGTTGAGCCTGATCGACAGCAGCATCCCGGGCAATGATCATCCGCGCCAGGTGCTGGATGAGCAGGAAGATGCGCTGGATGAGTTTACTTTTGATGAGGTGGCTTCGAAGGCGCAGATTGCCTGACAGGCCTGCACTGAGCCCTGTGGGAGCGAGCTTGCTCGCGATAGCGGTCTGACATCAACAGGTGTGTTGCCTGTTCTGCCGCTATCGCGAGCAAGCTCGCTCCCACATTCGATCTCCCACATGCATCTCAGTGGTGTTATGAGCGTGCTGCCTTCAGGCACTTCAAATCACTGAAATCCTTTTTCACCCGGTCGATCTTCCTCAGCAAGTGTTCGCGTTGCGTCGGGGTGCTGTCGGCCATCACGTCCACCAGCAGGCTGCGGGCCTGGGCTTCGGTTTTGTCGAAGGCCTGGCGGTAGGCGGGGGTCCAGAGGCTTTCGCGGTCGACCAGCAGTTGCTCGATGCGCTTGGGGAAATCGGGGCTGTGGCGTTGGGCCACAGCTTCGCTGAACTGGTTTTGCCAGTGCGCGCGGTTGGCGATCCATTGCTGGTTTTGATCGCCCAAGGCGCGGGACCAGGCCTGCACGCGTTGGCGCTGGGTTTCGCTGAGCGGGCCGAGCCAGTCGTTCAGGCGTTTCTCCATGCGTTCGCTGCGCTCCTGGATTTGCTGCTGCAACGTCGGCTTGAGGTATTGCTGCTGGCGTTTGCGTTGGTCTTTGACGAACGCGGCGTCCATGTCCGCGACCTGATCGTCGTTCAATCCCTGTAATAACTCGATGGCCGACGGGGTGATTTCCCGGGCGGTTTCGGCGATGGCGGCCTTGGCTTCCCGGGTACGCTGTTGCAGGGCCTGGTCGGTCACCTGGTTGGTTTGCACCATGTTCTTCAAGCGGTCCAGCCAGTCAAGGTAGCCGGGCAGTTGTGTGGTGCAATGCCAGTTCAAGTGTTCATTGAGACGGTCGTTGAACCAGTCCTTTTGCTCGCCATTGATGTCCAGATAGTCGTTGAGCGTCCAGGGGATGATCAGGTCGAGGTTGCGGTAGGCCAGGCCCACGCGGCTGCAGGCGGTGACGGTGAGCAGCAGGGCCATGAGCAGGGCGATGCGGGTGAACCAGCGCGACATGAGCGAGTCCTTGCGAAGGCATGGGTTGCGAAGGCGTAACTGTCTTGTTTGAGCATGGCAGGTGCGCGGCAGTTCAGCCGGTCGAATAAGTAACGCTTAGTAAAAAGGGTGGGCCATCTTGAGGGTCAGCAGGCCGTCGCATTCGCTGTTGTGGCCGGAGTACGCCGAGCAACTGCTGCCGCTCAGGCTTGAGTCGCTGTAGATCAGGTCCAGGTCGATGCCTCTCCAGGGGCGGGAAATTTTCAACGACCAGTCACTGAAACTGCCTACATAACCGTCCTCCACCGACACGGGTGAGTTGTACTGGTGGGTGGTGTATTTGGCGCTGACACCAATGCCAAACGGCACGTTGCCGCCCAGGTCGGCAAACAAGGTGCTGTTCTGTTTATCCGGGTCGTTGCTGAAGGCCGCGCCGAACCGGCTGCCCAGCACGGTCAGGCCGCCAAAGAATTCCTGGCTGTCGAGCGTGTCGAGGGTGGGGTAGCTGTAGTGGATCAGGCCGATTTCGTAACCCAGGGTCTGGTCGAAGGGCTGTTTGAAGCCCATGTAGGAATCGACTTCAAGATTGCTCGATGGGCTCAGGCCAACGCTGGGCGACCACTGGCCCACGTACCAGCCGCTGTCGTGGCTCAGGTCCAGGCCGCCATGAAACGAGCCGGTGCTCGACGGCGTGACCAGGCCCTGGGCCATGCTGCGGCTGGGCGTGGTGCCGAGTTTGAGGTCGAAGTCGCCGAGCTCGCGCTGAAACACCTGCCCATGGGCGAAGGGGCACGCCAGCAGGCTGAGCGTCAGGGAGACAATGGGAACGCGCATGCTTCACTCCATGGATAGCGAGGAGCAGGATCGGTCATCAAGCTGAAACACTTGAGCTAGAGAGGTGCAAGCATACCGGCGAATGCTCGGCAGCGAGGGCCGTTCGTCGATTTTTGCAGGATGAGGGTAAGCGGGGAGGTTCCAGTCCAAGCGCTTCGAAGCTCAAAGCGCTTTGGGACCAGGTGACGCGCGGGTTACTTTTTGCCCAGGCTGATCTGCTTGGACGGGCCGAATGTCTGGCCGCTGACGCCCTTGGCAATTTGCTGGATTTCACCGCCGGACTTGAGGAATGCAGCGATCTGGTCGTTGATAGACTCGCTGGTTTCCACGGCTGGAGCGGGCTTTGCTTTGCTGTTGGATGCTTTTACGCGCATGACGGCCATTAACCTGTAAATAATTAATTGGGCCAGGCATCGTACAGGAAATACTTGACAATTGCTTGGCAAATATACTCCCTCAATTATCACGCCGGGCGCTGGAATAAGGGGCGGTTTATGCCGTCATTATTGCCCTAAGCCACTGTTTTAAATAGCAACCCTTTGGACTGTATAACTTAAAAACGGCTGGCCGAAACGGCCTGGAGGGCCGTTGTCCGCCTGACGAATGGCCGCATACGCGAGGAAAACCCAGGGAAATCAACGGCTGCACAAGGCCCTTCCGGCCGCCCGCGCCAGAGGCCACGAATCACGCCGCAAAACCGGGTAGAATGCCGCCCACGCAATGAGGGTATTGGAAATGGCTTTAGTCGGGCGCTACAACAGTTTGCAAGTGGTTAAACACACTCACTTCGGTTTATATCTGGACGGCGGTGCGGACGGCGAAATTCTGCTGCCCAATCGTTATATCCCCAAGGATATTCCCAGCGAAGATGAAGACTGGCTCAATGTTTTTATTTATCTGGACAGCGACGACAAACTGATCGCTACCACGGAAAAACCCAAGGTTCAGGTCGGTGAGTTTGCCAGCCTGAAAGTGGTTGAAGTCAACAGCATCGGTGTATTCCTGGACTGGGGCCTGCCCAAGGACTTGCTGCTGCCGTATTCCGAAGAAAAGCGCCAGATGACCGCCGGCGAATATTGCGTGGTGCACGTCTACCTCGATAAGCACACCCGCCGCATCACCGCCACGGCGCGTCTGGACCGTTATCTGGACAAGACCCCGGCCAACTACACGCCGGGGCAGGAAGTCGATTTGCTGGTCGCCGAAGCCACCGACATGGGCTTCAAGGCGATCATCAATAACAAGCACTGGGGCCTGATTCACAAGAACGAAATCTTCAAGTTCATGCGCGCCGGCAAGCAGGAAAAAGGTTTCATCAAGGAAATCCGCCCGGACGGCAAGATCAGCTTGAGTTTGCAACCCGTGGGTCAGGAAGCGGCGACCAGCCTCAATGCCAAGATCCTCGCCAAGTTGCGCGAAAACAATGGCACGCTGCCGGTCAGCGACAAGAGCGACCCGGTGCTGATCAGCAGCCTGTTTGGTGTCAGCAAGGGCAACTTCAAGAAAGCCATTGGTGCGCTCTACAAGAATGGGCAAATTATCATTCATGCTGATCGGATTGAGTTGAGCTGATCTTCAGTCGAGCCACGGCAAATAAGGATTCATGTGGCCAGGGGAGGCCGCTGTGGGAGCAAGGCTTGCTCGCGATGGAGACAATGCGGTCTTTCTGATACCGAGGCGCCTGTTTCGCGAGCAAGCCTTGCTCCCACAGCGGTGCGCCGTTCCTCAAAATCTCCTGGCCACAGGAGCGGTGTTCGGCTCTCCTCTGTATACAAAACCCTGCACCTTTAGCATGCACCCGCGCCCTGTTCGTGGGCGCGTGCCTGCTCCTGCCCGGCTTTAGTCCCCGCCACACACCGCAGTTTGTCTCATATTCCCCACCTCTGGCACGCATTCTGCGTAGCAACCCGTATACAAACCATGCCGGCTCCCGTGCGCAGTATGGTGAGCAGGTTGATACGGGGGCACGGCGGTCCTCAAAAGGAGCCTCGCAATGTCCGAGCAACTGCCCAACGGCTACAGCCCTCGTCTCTATAACGAAGACCTGGGTCCGCTGCCGCAGAAATGGAACTGGTACAACATTTTCGCGTTTTGGATGAGTGATGTGCACAGTGTCGGCGGTTATGTGTTCGCTGCAAGCCTGTTCGCGTTGGGGCTGGCGAGTTGGCAGGTGTTGATTGCGTTGCTCTGCGGCATCTGCATCGTGCAGTTGATCGCCAACCTGGTTGCCAAGCCGAGCCAGCAAGCGGCGGTGCCGTATCCGGTGATCTGTCGCCTGGCGTTTGGGGTATTCGGGGCGAATATTCCTGCGGTGATCCGCGGCTTGATCGCTGTGGCGTGGTACGGCATTCAAACGTACCTGGCTTCCAGTGCACTGATCATTGTGGTGCTGCGGTTTTTTCCTTCCATGGAAGTCTATGCCACGCCGCAATTTGCCGGTTTGTCCTACTTGGGCTGGTTCGGTTTCCTCAGCTTGTGGTTCGTCCAAGCGCTGGTGTTCTGGGCCGGTATGGAGTCGATCCGTCGCTTTATCGACTGGGCCGGACCGGTGGTGTACGCCGTGATGTTCCTGTTGGCGGGTTGGATCGTATGGAAAGCCGGCTGGAGCAACATCAATTTCACTCTGGCGGAGAAGTCCTTGTCCGGCTGGCAAGCGTTCGGTCAGGTGATCGTCGCGACGGCGTTGGTGGTGTCGTACTTCTCCGGCCCGACCCTCAATTTTGGTGATTTCAGTCGCTACTGCCGGAGCATGTCGGACGTGCGCCGTGGCAATTTCTGGGGGCTGCCGGTCAATTTCCTGGCATTCTCCCTGGTGACCGTGGTGATTGTTTCCGGGACGTTGCCGGTGTTCGGCGAAATGCTCCATGACCCGATCGCCACCGTGGCGCGTATTGACAACGACGTGGCGGTGTTGCTGGGCGCCTTTGCCTTTGTGACTGCCACCATCGGCATCAATATTGTCGCCAATTTTGTTTCCCCGGCGTTCGACTTCGCCAACGTCGCCCCCAGCAAGATCAGCTGGCGTGCCGGCGGCATGATTGCTGCGATTGCATCGATATTCATCACACCGTGGAACCTGTTCAACAACCCCGAAGTGATCCACTACACCCTGGACGTGCTGGCAGCCTTCATCGGTCCGCTGTTCGGAATCTTGCTGGTGGATTACTACCTGATCAAAAAGCAGCAGATCGACGTCGACGCGCTGTTCAATGACGGGTCCAGCGGGCGCTATTACTACAGCGGCGGCATCAACTGGACGGCGGTCAAGGCGCTGGTGCCGGCGACGTTGATGGGCGTGGCGATTACCTTCACGCCGATGTTGCAACCGATGGCCAATTTCGCCTGGTTCACCGGTTGCTTCCTGGGCGGGGTGTTGTATTTCGCCTTGGCACGGCGTGACTCAACCGTGCACCTGAGCCCATCGCTCGGCCAGGCCTGATTAACGCAGGGCGGTCTGGGCGCAAGGGCTCACCGTACCCCGGCTGGCGGGCCGCAGTAACAGCCCGCCGGCCAGCAGCAGGCCACTGCCGGCAATGATCAGCGCCGGTTGCAAGCCACCGCTGAAGTGGCTGCTCAACGCCGCCAGCAATGGCCCGCTGAGCTGGCCCAAGGCAAAGCAGGCGGTCAACAGGCCCGCGTTGCGCTGGGTGGCGTGGGGTGCCAGTTCCCGGGAGCGCAGCATTACCAGTTGCATGCAGGCCAGGAATGGTGCTCCACACAGGATTACGCCCAGCGCCAGTCCCGGCCCGCTGCCCAGCAGGCAGGCGAATACTCCGGCGGCTTGCAGCCAGAGTGTACCGATCAGCCAGCGACCGGTGGTGTTCGGGTTGGGACGACGCAAGCTGACCAGCAACACGCCAGTGGCGGCGGCCAGACCGAAGCAGGGCCAGAACAGGTCTGCTTGCCATTGCCCGTGGAACTGCGCCGAGGCCATCTGCGACAGGAAGGTGGCGGGAATGATATAGCCCAAGCCGTACAGGGCATACACCACGCCAAGTCGAGCGATGCCACGGTTCGGCGAGGCGCTGACTGGCGCTGTAGCGGTCGCGGCTGCGGCGGGTTGCGGCAGAATGGGCAGAATCACCAGCAGCATCGCCAATGCCACGCCGGCATACACCAGCCACAGGGTCGCGGAGGTCTGGCCGAGCAGGTTCGAGCCCAAGGCGAGCAAACCGGTCAGAAAAATCCCCAACCCTGGGCCGGCAAACACCAGGGCGCCGAGCCGTGGCCGTCCCGCCGCCGCAGCCAAGGGTTGGCTCAGGGCGGTGATCATCACCAACACCCAGGCGCTTGCCACTCCGGTACCAAAGCGCAGCACCAAGTGTGGCCAGAAGCCCCAGGCCCAGAACGAAGCCAGGGTCAGCAGCACGCACAGCCACAGCCCCCCGATCAAACGCCGGCGCACCTGTTCCGGACGGCGGGCGAACATGGCGTCCAGCGCGCCGAGGAAGTAACCCAGGTAGTTGGCCGCGGCAATCAGACCGGCGGCGGTCAAGTCGATCTGACCTTCGCCGATTAAATGAGGTAACTGCGGTGTTAAGGCGAAGCGGCCAATACCCATGGCCATCATCAGGGCGATGAAACTGCCGAGCAGGCGAATCAGAGGTGACATGGCGGGTCTCCAGCGTTGAGGCGAATGACCGTCAGGCTAGGACTGATTGACTTTCATTAAAAATGAATAATAGTGAGTAACTTGTTCATTTTTGGAGAATGTCGTGGAGTTCAGCCAATTGCGGATTTTCCAGGCCGTGGCCGAGGAAGGCTCCATTACCCGCGCTGCCGAGCGGTTGCATCGGGTGCCGTCGAACTTCTCGACCCGGCTCAAGCAGCTTGAGGAGCAACTGGGCGTGGATCTTTTCCTGCGCGAGCGTCAGCGTTTGCAGCTGTCGCCGGCGGGAAAAGTCCTGCTGGACTATGCGATCAAGCTTTTTGCTCTGCACGACGAAGCCCATGCTGCCGTGCAGGGCGGGCAACCGGCCGGGGATTTTGTGTTGGGTACGATGTACAGCACGGCGGCGATTCATTTGCCGGACCTGCTGGCCGGTTATCACCGCACGTACCCGGCGGTGAACTTGCAGGTGCAGTCGGCGCCCAGCGGTGAACTGCTCGAAGGCTTGCTCACCGGGCGCCTTGACGCGGCGCTGGTGGACGGCCCGCTGGAGCTGGCGGGGTTGGACGGGGTGCCGTTGTGCGACGAGCGGCTGGTGCTGATCACCGAGGCCGACCACCCGCCAGTGCGCAGTGCGTTGGATGTGCAGGGCCGCTCGGTATTCACCTTTCGCCAGGGCTGTTCCTACCGCATGCGTCTGGAAGCCTGGTTTGCCCATGACCATGCGGCCATGGGCCGGGCGATGGAGATTGAGTCTTATCAGGGGATGCTGGCCTGTGTGATTGCCGGCTCCGGGGTGGCGCTGATGTCCGAGTCGATGCTCGCCAGCCTGCCGGGCCGCGAGCGTGTGAGGATGCATCCGTTGGCCGAGCCGTTTGCCAGTGCCACGACCTGGCTGATGTGGCGCAAAGGGATGGTGGGGGCCAATCTCACCGCCTGGATTGAACTGCAGCAACAGGCCTGGCCGCGGGCGCCCGTGATGACGACGCGATCAGCTTGAACTCCGGGAGGTGGATTTGGATCAATTCAGTAACAGATCATTGCAATGTGTGACGAGCATTGCGTAGGACTTCGGACTATTATCAGTGCGAAGGGGCCACAGAATTTTGCCGCTCGTACCACCCTGAAGGGGGCACCACGATGAAAGAGAAAATCCAGAACTGGCTTCACGACTTGGGTGTCGCGCTCGGCCTGATCGAGCCGCCCATGCAACCGATCCCTATCCGCACCGATGACGAGCAGCGCCGCCGCCAGCCGCGCCGTCGGTAAAGACACCGCGAATATCGGAGAGATCGCAGTCTCAGGCTGTTTCAGTTGAAACAGCCTGAGACTGCGATCTTTTTTTGTTTTGTAGCTAAACCTGTGGCGAGGGAGCTTGCTCCCGCTGGGCTGCGCAGCAGCCCCAAAACAGGGCGCTCAACTTATCTGGCACGCCCGAGGTGTCTGGCTTTGGGCGCGCTTCGCGCACCAGCGGGAGCAAGCTCCCTCGCCACGGGGACAGTGTTTGGGCTGGCTGCTTCGGTAAAAAAGCAAAAAAAAAGGTGTGGCAACCGACGCCACACCCTCGAAGAAAAACTGCTTTCAGACCGCCTTGGCCATCATTTTCGACCGTGGTGACAATAGACTCACCACCACGAAACTCACCAGCGCCACGCTCAAGCTGTAGTAGATCGGCGTATTGGCGTCCAGGCCGTCCTTGATCATGAAGAACAGCGCGGTCAAAAAGCCCAGCGACATGCTGGTGATCGCGCCGGCCGTGGTTGCGCGTTTCCAGTAGATGGCGCCGATCAGCGGAATCAGCATGCCGCCCACCAACAGGTTGTAGGCCAGGGTCAGGGCACTGATCACATCGCTCACCACCAAGGCGATGCCCAACACCACCACGCCCAGCAGCAGGGTCGCGATGCGGTTTTCATGAACGTCACCATTGCCGCTTTCACGACCCTGGCGCAGACGCGGCAGCAGGTCCTGGACCACAGTGGTGGAGGCTGCCAGCAGGCCGGCCGCGGCGGTGGACATCAAGGCCGCCAGGGCGGCGGCAATGACCAACCCGCGAATGCCGTTGGGCAGGCTGGTCTGGACGACGCTGGCAAAGGCGTTGTTGACGTTTTCCAGGTCCGGCAGCAATACCTTGGCCGCCATGCCGATCAAGGCCCCGGCCAGGCCATACAGCACGCAGTACAGGCCTGCGGCGGTACCGGCCACTTTCGCCACGCCTTCGCTACGGGCGGTGAACACCCGCTGCCAGATGTCCTGGCCAATGAAGATGCCGAAGAAGTAGATCAGGAAGTAGGTGAGGATGGTGTCCCAGCCAATCGCGGTGAAATCGAAGTAGCTGGCCGGCAAGGCCGCCACCATCGCGTCCCAGCCGCCCGCATCGCTGATGGACATCGGCATCAGCAGGAACACCAGGCCGACGGTCATGATCAAGAATTGCACGATGTCGGTGAGGGTCAGCGACCACATGCCGCCGATGGTGGAATACAGTACGACGACGCCGCCGCCCACCAGGATCGACACCCAGAACGGCAGGCCGAACAACACCTGCATCACTGTGCCGATGGCGATGGTCGAGGTGGCGCCGATCATCAACGCATAAACCAGCATGATCAGTGCACTGGCGTGGCGCGCGGCGGGGTTGTAGCGGCGCTCCAACACTTGGGTCACGGTGTAGATCTTGAGTTTGAGCAACGGTTTGGCGAGGAACAGGCTCAGGCCGACGATGCCCAGGCCGATGGCGCCGCACAGCCAGAAACCGGAAATCCCATGGACGTAGCCCAGCCGCACGGTGCCGATGGTGGAGGCGCCGCCCAGAACGGTGGCGGCCATGGTGCCCAGGTAAAAGCCCGGGCCGAGGTTGCGCCCGGCGACCAGGTAGTCGTCACGAGTCTTGGCGCGGCGCATGCCGTACCAACCCAGGGCAATCATGCCGGTGGCATAGATGAGAACGACGATTAAATCCAAAGCCATGATGGCGTGTCTCCGATTGTCTTTTTTATAGTGAAGTCGGTTGGTACCGTGCCCTGGCACTGCAACCTCTGTGTGAACGCGCTTTTGTGGCGAGGGAGCTTGCTCCCGCTGGGCTGCGAAGCTGCCCCTGATGGCGACTGCTGCGCAGTCGAGCGGGAGCAAGCTCCCTCGCCACGGGTATTTCGTTTGCTCAGGTCAGGCGGTCTGTCTGAGGGAGGGTTTCTCGATTGGCACCGAAGAACCCTTGCTACGCGGATCATCCGGCCCATACACCGCCGCCGGCTCCGGAAACAACCCAAGCAGCACCAGGTAAATCACCGAGGCCAGGCCCAGGGTCACCGGCAGGCCGATGTCGATGCCACCGGCCAGTTCGCCCAGCGGTCCGACGAACTGCCCAGGCAGGTTGACGAAGCACAGCCCCACCAGCGCGCTGGGAATCCAGGCCCCCAGGCCGCGCCAGTTCCAGCCGTGGCTGAACCAGTAGCGCCCGCCGGTTTCGCCACGGGTGAACACTTGCAGATCATCCGGGCAGTAGAAGCCGCGGCGCACCAGCAGGCCGATGATCATGATCACCATCCATGGCGTGGTGCAGGTGATGATCAGCACGGCGAAGGTCGATACGCTCTGCACCAGGTTCGCGGCGAAGCGCCCGATGAAGATGAAGGCAATCGACAGCACGCCGATCAGCAGCGTGGCCTTGACCCGCGACAGAACTCGTGGGAACACGCTGGACATGTCCAGCCCGGTGCCATACAGCGACGTGGTGCCGGTGGACATGCCGCCGATCACCGCGATCAGGCACACCGGCAGGAAGAACCAGCCCGGCGAAACCGCCAGCAGGCCGCCCACATAGTTATTGGCTGCGATGTAGTCCGGTGCCTTGATCGCCACGATGGTGGCCGTGGCGAGGCCGAACAGGAACGGGATCAGCGTCGCCAGTTGAGCGGCGATCACCGCCAGCATGATGCGTCGCTTGGGCGTGTTGCGCGGGATGTAACGCGACCAGTCACCGAGGAACGCGCCGAAGGAAATCGGGTTGCTCATGGCGACCAGTGCCGCGCCGATGAACGCCGCCCAGAAGCCCGGCTGGCCGAGGCCGACGGTGCCGGCGAACTGGCTGTCGAAGGCCGGCGCGAAGGCGGCGATGCCCAGCAGAAACAGCAGGCTGGCGGCCCACACGGCGATGCGGTTGACCCACAACATGAAACGAAAGCCGTAGATGCACACCGTCAATACCAGCAAGGCGAACAGGCCGTAGGCCAGGCCCAGGCTCAAGTCGGTTTCCGGTACGCCGATCAAGCGCTTGGCGCCACCGATCAACGCATCTCCCGAACTCCACACCGACAGGGAGAAGAACGCGATGGCCGTCAGCAGCGACAGGAACGAGCCGACGATCCGCCCGTGTACGCCGAAATGCGCCCCGGAGGACACCGCGTTGTTGGTGCCGTTGAGCGGGCCGAACAGGCCCATGGGCGCGAGGATGATCGAACCGAGCACCACCCCCAGCACAATCGCCCAGACCCCGGCCTGGAACGAGAGGCCGAACAGCACCGGGAAACTGCCGAGCACGGCGGTGGCGAAGGTGTTGGCGCCGCCGAAGATCAGTCGAAACAGATCCGTCGGGCCAGCGGTTCGCTCATGGTCCGGGATCTGTTCGACCCCGTTGGTTTCGATTTGCGTAAGGCTTTTGTCATTATTGTTATGCATGATCTGCTCCGATCATAAAGGCGCGCCCATCGTGTGCGAGCGTCGTCTGTTTGGCTAAGGGGGTGGCAGCCCTTCCGGCATAGCGGACAAATGTTCATGGCAGGCCAGCCATAGGCCCTGTTGTTCTTGTGTGCGTCCTTCCTGCTTGCGGAACAGAATGGTTTCGCGCTCCTGGCTAAAGTGTCGCTCCCCTTGCATGCGCAACTCGGTGGCCACGTCATGGATGAAAATCGCCACGTCCCCTTGCAGGCTGACGAAGGCGTTGCTCGAGGTACACGACAGCACCTCGAAGCCATCCTCGGACCGCCAGCGGTCCCACAACGCCTGGTAGGCATTGCGAGACAGCAGAGGTTGTTCGAGGGTGTAGAACACGAAACTCGCGTCGGGTGTGAAGGTGCCGAAGTAGGCGTCACGGTCATTGCGGGCGAAGGCCGACACCAGTTCAGCGGCGGCCTTGAGCACTTGAGCCTGATCGTTCATGACCGCGCCTCAGCGATGGACCACACCGGGCAGTACGCAGAGCATCTCGTACAGCAGGTTGGCGCCCAGCAGCGAGGTGTTGCCGGTGGTGTCGTAAGGCGGCGAGACTTCTACCAGATCGCAACCGACCAGGTCCAGGCCCTGGCAGCCACGCACGATTTCGATGGCCTGGATGGTGGTCAGACCACCGATTTCCGGGGTGCCGGTGCCAGGGGCCCAGGCCGGGTCGATGCCGTCGATATCGAAGCTCAGGTACACCGGGCCGCCGCCGACCTTCTCGCGGACTTCGGCCATCAGCGGGGCGAGGGATTTGTGCCAGCACTCTTCGGCCTGGACTACGCGGAAACCCTGGTTGCGGCTCCAGTTGAAGTCATCGGCGGTGTAGCCCTGGGCCCGCAGGCCGATCTGCACCACGCGGTCGCAATCGAGCAGGCCTTCTTCCACCGCGCGGCGGAAGGTGGTGCCGTGGGCGATTTTCTCCCCGAACATGTGATCGTTCACATCGGCATGGGCGTCGATGTGCACCAGGCCGACCTTGCCGTGTTTCTTGTGGATCGCCCGCAGGATCGGCAGGGTGATGGTGTGATCGCCGCCCAGGGTCAGGGGAATGACGTTGTGTTCCAGAATCTTGTGGTACGACTCTTCGATGATCCGCACGGCGTCCAGCAGGTTGAAGGTGTTGATCGGCACATCACCGATATCGGCCACCGACAGCGAGTCGAACGGCGCGGCACCGGTGGCCATGTTGTAGGGACGGATCATTACCGATTCAGCGCGGATCTCGCGGGGCCCGAAACGGGTGCCGGCGCGCAGGGAGGTGCCGATGTCCAGCGGCACGCCGACGAAAGCAGCGTCCAGGCCGGCAGCGGTTTGTAAATGGGGGAGTCGCATCATGGTGGCGATGCCGCCGAAGCGCGGCATTTCGTTGCCGCCCAGTGGTTGGTGAAGAATCTTGTCCACGGGTAGGGCCTCATTTATCAGGGGTCGATTCTGCGAAAAGCCTGGGAGTGGAAGAATCGCTGGGGGCAAATACTTAGTTCAGATTTTTCTAAACTAATGCGGGATGGGGCGATAGACTCCGCTTCAGCGCAGTCCTGGGGGACATGATGTCCCCTGTGGCGAGGGAGCTTGCTCCCGCTGGGTTGCGAAGCAGCCCCAAAATCATTCACCTCGGCGCATCAGTTAAATCGCGTCGACAGGTTTTGCGACGGCTGCGCCGTCGAGCGGGAGCAAGCTCCCTCGCCACAAGGGCACGGCAAGTTCTATGCATCGTGTAATCTGGAGTTCTCCATGGCCAACGCTCTACCCGACCTGAAACTGTTGCGCATTTTCGTCAGCGTCGTGCGGCACCAGGGATTCGCCAATGCCCAGCACGAGCTCAACCTTTCCACGTCGGCCATCAGCACCTACATGAGCCAGCTCGAATCGGCCCTGGGCCTGGTGTTGTGTCATCGTGGGCGGGGTGGGTTCAGCCTGACCAGCAAGGGCGAGTTGTTCCACCAGGAGACCCTGCGTCTTTTGGGCGAGCTTGAAGGGTTCGAGCAATACGCCGCCGCGCTGAAGGGTGAGTTGCGCGGCACGCTGAACCTGGGGGTGATCGATTCCACCGTCAGCGACAAAGCCCTGCCGTTCGCCGAAGCCATCGGCGCCTACAGCCAGGAGCATCCGGCAGTCCACCTGCACCTGTCGGTCATGAGCCCGTACGAACTGCAACTGGGCGTGCAGGACAACCGCCTGGACCTGGCCATCGGCGCGTTTTCCACGCGCATGAGCGGCCTGGTCTACATGCCGCTGTACCGTGAGCAGCACTGGTTGTATTGCAGCAACCGTCACCCGCTGTTCAACGAGCGGCGTATCCCTGAGCAACTCATCACCCAGCAACGCATGGTCGGGCGCGGTTACTGGAGCCAGGCCGAACTGGCCCGCCACGGTTTCAAGCACAGCGCGGCGACGGTGGAGAGCATGGAGGCGCAGTTGATCCTGGTATTGTCCGGTGCCTACGTCGGCTATCTGCCCGAACACTATGCCCAGGCCTGGGTGGACAAGGGCGATTTGCGCGTGTTGTTGCCGGCCACTTTTGGTTATCAGGCACCGTTTTCGATGATCGTACGCCGTGGCCGCAGCCGTGAGCCGCTGATCCAGACTTTTCGCGATCTGCTCAAGGCGCAGCTCAACCAGGCCTGAGGTGTCGTCATGTCCAGAATTCATTGTCCGCGCTGCCACAGGCCGCAAAGCCATTGTTTGTGCCCGCTGATCCCCAGCCTCGACAGCCGCACTCGGGTGCTGTTGTTGCAGCATCCCAGCGAGGTGAACCATGCCCTGAACACCGCGCGGCTGGCGGCGTTGGGGCTCAATAATGCCGAGTTGATCGTGGGCGAGGTGTTCGAGGATTTGCCTGGGCTGCTCAATCAACCGGGTTATCAGGCGCGGCTTTTGTTTCCCGGCGAAGAGGCGCAGCCCATGCATGCTTATGCTCTGTCTGAGGATCCGCTGCTACTGGTCGTCCCGGACGGCACCTGGCGCAAGGCGCGCAAGTTGCTGCACCTCAACCCTCTGTTGGCGGCGCTGCCGAGGGTGACACTGGCCGCGGGCAGTGTGTCTCGATACCGCTTGCGCAAGGCGCCAGGGCCAGGGGCGTTGTCGACGGTGGAGGCGGTTGTCCAGGCGCTGCAAACCCTTGAGACACCGGCCCGTTTTGAGCCGTTGCTGAGGCCGTTCGAAGCGTTGATCGAGGGGCAGATTGCTGCGATGGGGGAGGAGGTTTTTCGGCGTAATCATGCGCAGGAATAAGTAGTGACTGTGCTGGCCTCATCGCGAGCAGGCTCGCTCCCACAGTTGATCTCCAGTGCATGCAAAAAATCTGCTAACACCACAGATCCAATGTGGGAGCGAGCTTGCTCGCGATCGCGGCAGCACAATCAACCAAAGTCTCAGCTCAAGGCCTACCGCTCACGCATCGCCTCAGTCCGCGCCTTCAACACCGGCTTGAGCAGGTAATCCAGGACACTTTTCTCCCCGGTAATGATGTCCACCGTCGCCACCATCCCAGGAATGATCAACAACGGTTTGGCATCGCCGCCCAAGTGATTTTTATCTGTGCGCACCTGGATCAGGTAGAAGCTGTTGCCCTTGTCATCGGTGATGGTGTCGGCGCCGATCAGTTCGAGCCTGGCGCTCATCCCGCCGTAGATCGTGTAGTCATAGGCACTGAACTTGACCATGGCTTTCTGGCCCGGATGCAGGAAGGCCACGTCCTGGGGGCGGACCTTGGCTTCGATCAGCAGGTTGTCTTCCAGCGGCACGATTTCTGCCATGTCGCTGCCCGGCTGCACTACGCCGCCGATGGTGTTGACCTTTAGCTGCTTGATCACCCCATGTACCGGCGAGACCACGGTGGTGCGGGTCACGCGGTCGTCGATGGCAATGCTCGAAGCGGTGATTTTTGACAACTCCGTGCGTTTCTCATTGAGTTCCTTGGCCGCTTCGGAGCGGAAGGATTGTTCCGATTCGTCGATCTTGCTCTTGATCTCGTTGATCGCCGATTCGGCCCGAGGAATCGCCAGGGTGGTGGCGTTGAGCGAACCACGGATTTCCACCGCGCTGCGTTTGAGCCGCAGGATTTCCACCGGCGACACCGCCCCGGTGCGCACCAGTGGTGCCGACATGTTCATCTCTTCTTGCAGCAAGGCCAGGCTGGAACTGAACTGGCCCTGCTTGGAGCGAAACTCCGCCAGCTCCTGGGTTTTCTGGCGCAGTTGTTCGGACAGCGTCCGCTGTTCGCTGGCCAGGCGCCGCTGTCGTTGTTCATACAGCGAGCGTTCGTCCTCGGCCACTTGCGGGGCCTTGCTGATGACTTCAGCGGACAGTTCGAAAGGCCGGCCTTCGGCTTCGGCCGACAAGCGTTCGACCTGGGCGGTCAGGGCATAACGGTCGGCCTCGCTTTCGCCCTTGTTCGACAGAAACCGTGTGTCGTCCAGGCGCAGCAGGGTGTCGCCCTTGTTCACCATCTGCCCTTCGCGCACGAAAATCTCGGTGACGATGCCGCCCTCCAGGTTCTGGATCACCTGAATCTTGCTCGAAGGAATGGCCTTGCCTTCTCCGGTGGTGACTTCCTGCAAGACTGCCAGTTTGGCCCACACCAACGCGGTGATGATCAGTCCGGCCGCCAGCCACACCGTGACCCGCGAGCGACGGGGTGAATCCTGCAACGCGGCACCGGCGGTTTCCGGCATGAACTCGCTTTCGGCGCTTTTGCTGAAACTGCCGAAGTAGCTTCGGGCCGCTGAATCGGGTGTTTGAGCAGACATGGGCGATACCCGTCAGTTAAAAGAGCTAAGGTCGGTGCGGCTTTTGTGGTGAGGGGACTGTGTGGGCTGTTACACCGCCGCAGACCCCACCCGTCCTTTACGCAGTGCATCGATCACCGCTTCCTTCGGCCCATCGGCCACAATCCGGCCGTTGTCCAGCACCACCAGCCGATCCACCAGGCTGAGCATCGACGTGCGGTGGGTCACCAGCAGCACCGTCTTGCCCTGCACATGGGTGTGAAGCTTTTGCCGCAACACGTCTTCGCTGCTGTTGTCCATGGCGCTGGTGGGTTCGTCCAGCAGCAGGATCGGCGGGTCGAGCAACAGGGCTCGGGCCAGTAGCACGGACTGGCGTTGCCCACCGGAGAGCAACTGCCCGCGCTCGCCCACCGGGCGGTCAAAGCCCTGGGGATGCTGGCGGGCCAGTTCGGTGACGCCGGTCAGTTCCGCCACTTCCAGCATGCGTGCATCGCTGATGTAGCGGGCGCCGAGGGTGAGGTTGTCCCGCAGGCTGCCGGCCAGCAGCGGCAGGTCATGGGCGACATAGCCGATCTGCTGGCGCAGGTCCGCCACGTCCAGTTGCCGAAGGTCGAGCCCATCGAGCAGCAACTGGCCTTCCTGGGGCTCATAAAATCCCATCACCAGGCGCGCCAGGGTGCTCTTGCCCGAGCCACTGCGACCGATGATCCCTACCCGTTCGCCGGGCTTGAGGCTGAAACTCACATTCGCCAGCGCCGGGGCGTTCTGGCCGTTGTAATGGAAGGTCACGCCGCTGACGTCCAGCGCGCCCTGCAATTGGGTGCGATCCAGCGGCCGTTGTTTGGCATCGCGCTCCTGAGGCAGCGCCATCAGCGCATCGGTGCTGCGCATGGTCAGTTGGGCCTGCTGGTAGCGGGTGATCAGCCCGGCGATCTGCCCCAGCGGCGCCAGCACCCGGCTGCCGAGCATGTAGGTCGCCACCAGCGCGCCGACGCTGAGGTTACCGGCGATGATGCTGTAGACCCCGGCGACGATGGTCGCCATGCCGGCCAGTTGTTGCAGGAACAGCGTACCGTTGGTGGCCAGCGCCGAGAGGCTGCGGGCGTGGCTGTCCAGGCGGGTGAGGGCGCCATGGGTGCTTTCCCACTGATACTGGCGCTCGCTTTCGGCGCTGCAAGCCTTGAGGGTTTCCAGGCCGCCGAGGGTTTCAATCAGCAATGCCTGGCGCTGGGCGCCCAGGGCCAGGCTTTTCTGCACGGTGTCACGCAGGCGTGCCTGGATGATCATGGCGAAAATAATGGTGAGCGGAAAAGCCACCACCGGAATCACCACCAGCCAGCCACCCAGCAACCCGATCACCACCAGCATCAGCACGGCGAAGGGCAGGTCGATCAGGCTGGTGAGGGTGACAGCGGTCAGGAATTCGCGCAGACCCTGGAAGTCATGGATGCTTTGGGCGAACCCGCCGATGGTCACCGGTTTGGCCTTCATCGCCATGCCGGTGATGCGTTCGAACAGGGTCGCGGAGAGGATCACGTCGGTTTTCTTGCCGGCGGTGTCCAGCAGATGGGCGCGCACCACGCGCAAAACCAGTTCGAAGCCCGTGCCGATCAACAGCCCCACGGCCAGCACCCACAACGTCGATGTGGCTTGGTTTGGCACCACGCGGTCGTAGGTCTGCATGACGAACAGCGGCACCATCAGCCCCAGCAGGTTGATCAGCAAACTTGCCAGGATCGCGTCGCTGTACAGCCAGCGTGACAGTTTCAAGGTGTCACGAAACCAGGCCTCGACCCGTGGAACCAAGGGCGCGCGCAGGTCTTCGAGTTCATGGCGCGGCCGGGCGAACAACGCCTGGCCGCTGTAGACGGCGCTCAGTTCGTCGCGGCTGACCCACTGCTCGCCGCCATCGGCTTCGCTGGGCAGGATCAGCGCCTGGCCGTCCTCACTCCAGCGCCGCAACACGGCGCAACGACCACCGGCCAGAATCAGCATCACCGGCAGGTTGAGTGGCGAAATATCGGCCAGCTCTCGGCGCAGCAAGCGCGCCTGCAAATTGGCCCGGGCCGCTGCGCGCGGCAGCAGGTCCAGGCTCAGGCGTTGGTGCGCCATTGGAAGCCCGGCGCCAAGGCTGGCGCGGCTGACTGTCGCGCCATGGAGTTTGCAGAGGATCAACAGACCGTCCAGCAAGGGATCATCGACATTCAGCCGCGGATCGGTGCTGGGGGTTGCGGGTTCCATGCTGGTCACATTGATCGCTCCCATTTTTTTGGGGGGCTACTTCAGTTCTGGCAGCCGCGCTTCGTTTTTGACTTCTGTTTGAGCGACCGCGTCGGCCGGCAGCACCACCCGCTGTTTGCTCAACAGCTGGCCCATGTTCGCCAATACCCGATACATCGAGTATTCCTCGGTGTAGCGCACTTCGGTGTAGCGACGGTTGGCGTTGTACAGCTCGTTTTCGCTGTCGAGCACATCGAGCAGGGTCCGTTGGCCGAGACCGAACTGATCCTGATAGGCGGCGCGTACACGGGAAGTGGTTTCGGCATATTCCCGGGCGGTGGGGGTCTGCTTGCGGGCGTTGAGCATCGCGTTCCAGGCCAGGCGGGTGTCTTCGTTGAGCTGGCGCAGGGCGTTGTTGCGGATGTCCATGGCCTGGTTGATCTGGTGGGCATTGGACGCCAACCGCGCCTTGTCGCTGCCGCCGCGGAACAGGTTGTAGTTCATCACCACGCCGACCCGCCAGTTGTTGTCGTGGCCTTCTTCGCCGCCGAGGTTGTTATTGGCGCCCACCGCCGCCTCGGCGTCGAACCGCGGATAGAACGGCGACTTGGCCACTTCATACTGGCTTTCGGCGGACTGCACGTCGGCCTGGGCCGATTTCAGGTACGGGTTGTTGTCCACCATGCTTTGCTGGGCTTCGCGCAGGTCAGCGGGCATCTCGCCTTTGGTCGAGGGCGGTGTTTCCAGCTCATCGGGCATGCGTCCGACCACGCTGTAGAAGTTAGCCTCTGCGTCGGCCAGGTCGACCTGGGCGGTGTCGTAGTTGTTTTCCGCCAGGGCCCGGCGAGCATTGGACTGATCGGAGTCGGCGGTGCTGCCCACGCCACGCTCGGTGCGCAGGCCGATCTGGTCGTTGACGCGCAGGTGAGCCTGCAGGTTGTTCTTGGCCAGGGTCACCAGCTCGCGACGCTTGAGCACTTCCAAGTAAACCTCGATGGTGCGCAGCGCCAGGTCCTGGGCGGTGCCTTGGGCGTAGTAGGCGCGGGAATTGACCACGCCTTTGGTGCGTTCCACTTCATTGGCAGTGTTGAACCCGTCAAACAGCATCTGCCGCAGGCGCAGCTCCGACTGGGTGTAAGTCAGGATATTGGTGTGGTGATTGCCCAGCGCCCGGGTGTTGGTGTTGTCGCTGTAGCCGCGCCCGTAGCCGGCATTCAAGTCCACCGATGGGAAGAACCCCCCTCTGGCGACCTTGACGTCTTCATTGGCCGACAGACGGCTATCGACCCGTTGCGCCAGTTCCGGGTGAGTAGCAATGGTGCTCTGGATCGCTTCGGTCAACGACATGGCCTGCGCTGAAGAAGAGCAGGCCATGGCCAGCAAAACCGCGCTGCAGAGGGGGGAAAGAACGCGCATGGGGTGCATCTCCTAAGGTCTGTTGTGCTTCGCTGTCGCCAAAATATTGACGTATTTAAGATCAAAACCGTTTCAAGCTTGTAACAACACAGCTAAGAACATCCTGCGCAAAACCTAAGAAGAATTTCTCATAAGACTTATGCCAAAAAAAACTTATGTGCTTGGAAAAAAGCGGCACATTGTTCAAAGCGAAAGCCTTTGAATCTGCGGGTCCTGACGGATTTTGGGCGTCAATAAAGTTCCATAATCATTTTGAAGCGATGTGAAGAGGTGCCGAAAAGGACGACTTGAAAGGCGATTTTAAGTGACGGTTTTTTGTCATTGTGGCGAATGGCTAGCGCCTTTTACGTCCCCGAAAGCTGGCAGATTTTCCAGATTCCCTGGCTGCCAACCCGAGCACCAATTCTTCACCCAGACAGGTGCCGACTGCGGTTGGCAACGGAGGAATGCACATGGCAGCGCTCATCGGTACCGTCAGCAAGGTGGTAGGACAGGTTTTCGCAGAAGCCGTCGGCGGTCTGCGGCGACCTCTGGTTGAAGGTGATCGGCTCTATGCCGGCGAGCACCTGATTACCGGGGCCGAAGGGGCGGTGGCTGTGCAGTTGCAAAACGGCAAGGAGTTGACCCTGGGCCGCGGAAGTGACCTGACGCTGAGCCCGCAATTGCTCGCCAACCAGGCCTCTGCTAGCGATACGCCTGAGGCCACCACACCCAGTGATGCGCAACTGACCGATGTGCAAAAACTGCAACAAGCCATCGCCGCCGGCGCTGACCCGACCCAGACCGGCGAGGCGACGGCTGCAGGCGCCGAGGGCGGTAATCCGGGGGGCGTGGGTGGCGGGCACAGTTTTGTGTTGCTGGAGGAGGTCGGCGGGGAGGTCGATCCGCAGATCGGTTTTCCCACCGCCGGGTTCAACGGGATACCCGAGTTTCCAGACCTGCGTCTGGCCGGTGATCCGGATGACGGCGGCGACGATGCAATCGTGCCACCGGTAGACCCTGAAACCCCGGACAACCCGGTTACCCTTGATGGCTTGTCCGTGGATGGCGGTGAATTGACCGCCAATGAGGCGAACCTGTCTGACGGTTCCGCCAGCAATCCCGGCGCGCTGGTGCAAAGCGGCAGTTTCACCATTTCCGCGCCCGATGGGCTGAGCAGCCTGAGTATCGGTGGAATCGCCGTGATCACCGGTGGCGTGCCCGCAGGTTTTCCCCAATCCATCACCTCGGCGCTGGGCAACACGTTGACCATCACCGGTTACAACCCCGCGACCGGTGTGGTCAGCTACAGCTATACCCTGACGGACAATGAAAGCCATCCAGCCGGTGGTGGGACCAATACCATCAGCGAGCAGTTCCCCGTCGTGGCCGTCGACAGCGATGGCGATACAGCTACGGGGACCCTGGACGTCAACATCACCGACGACGTACCCCAGGCGATTGACGACAGTCACGCCAGCACCGCATCGGAAAGTCTTGTCACGCTCACCGGCAACGTCTTGCCCAACGATCATCAAGGCGCCGACCGCATCCCCACCGGTCCTGACAGCGGGCCGATCATTGGCGGCACGTTCACCGGCACCTACGGCACCCTGGTGCTGAACCCCAACGGCACGTACACCTACACCCTCAACACCAGCGACCCGCAATTCGTGGCGTTGCACGGCGGCGGAAGTGGCACTGAAACCTTCACCTACACCCTGACCGACGCCGATGGCGACACCAGCACCGCCAACCTGGTGTTGCAGGTACACAACAACGACGACCCGGTGATCATCGAA
>LNAP01000319.1_pt1 | contig 85626 bp, 84 predicted proteins | sample 602601 | NCBI WGS metagenome assembly LNAP01 (sample SAMN02440304, study PRJNA202911) | soil metagenome | biome: Subtropical and temperate rainforests or woodlands; isolation source: soil samples (1 kg each in a 20% v/v slurry with milli Q water) were... ...
TCGCTGCTCACGATCGCCTGAAATCCTTGCTCACGATCCCGCGAAATCCCTGCTCACGATCATCTGAAATCGGTGCTCACGATCCCGCGAAACACGCAACCAGAGCATTTCGAATGACCGACAAGGAAAATTCGCAGACAACAGAGGACACCATTTCATTCGGCCCATTCCGTATGTTCACGGCACGGCGCCTGATCGAAAGAGCGGGCACGCGGCTACAGCTCGGCGGCCGCGCGCTCGACATTCTTCTGGTGCTGGTCGAGCAGGCGGGCAGGGTCGTCAACAAGAATGATCTGATGGCGCGGGTCTGGCCGGATGTCACCGTCGACGAGGGCAGCCTCAGGGTTCATGTCGCCGCGCTTCGCAAGGCGCTGGGTGATGGAGAGGCGGGCGCCAGATATGTGAAGACGCTGACCGGGCAGGGCTATTGCTTCGTGGCCCCGATCAGCCGCTCGAGCGAGCCGAAATCCGCTGTCGCAGAGCGACCGGCGCCGGCTCTTACCCGGACCCTTGCCCACAATCTGCCTGTCCGTCCGACGCGGATGGTGGGCCGCGACCAGATTGTTCGCGAAATATCGGAACAGTTGAAGAGCGAGCGCTTCGTCACCATCGCCGGACCGGGCGGCATCGGCAAGACCACCGTTGCGGTCTCGATCGGCCATGAACTGCTAGCCGACTTTGCCGGCGCGGTGCTTTTCTTCGACCTCGGACCGCTCAACGATCCGGTTCTGGTGCCGGGCGCGGTCTCCTCGACGCTGGGCTTGCTGGTGCAGTCGCGCGATCCGACCCCGGGGTTGATCGCGTTCCTGTGCGACAAGCGTGTGTTGCTGATCTTCGACAGTTGCGAGCATGTGATCGAGACGGTGGCGATGCTGGCCGAGCACATCTTCCAGGATGCACCGCAGGTGCACATCCTGGCGACCAGCCGGGAGTCGCTGCGCGTCGAAGGCGAACACGTCCATCGGCTGCCTCCGCTGGGCAGTCCACCCGATGACGCCGGCCTCACCGCGGCGCAGGTGCTGGGCTTTCCGGCGGTGCAATTGTTCGTCGAGCGCGCGATCGCCAGCGGGCACCGTTTTGAGTTTAGCGATGCCGACGCGCACGCGGTCGGCGAGATCTGCCGCAAGCTCGATGGAATAGCCCTCGCCATCGAACTCGCCGCAGGCCGCGCCAATGCTTGCAGCGTCCAGGAAACCATGGTGCTCCTCAACGACCGGTTCAAGCTGTTGTGGGAAGGCCGCCGCACTGCCTTGCCGCGGCATCAGACCCTGAGCGCCACGCTCGACTGGAGCTATAATCTGTTGTCGGAGAACGAGCGCCTGGTTCTCAGCCGGCTCTCGGTATTCGCGGGTGTCGTTACCCTCGAGGGTGCCCGCGCAGTCGCCGCTGGCAATGGTATTGACGAAGTGCAGGTCGTCGCAGCCCTTGTCAGTCTGGTTGCGAAATCCCTGGTATCGGCGGACATCGGCGTGCCCGCGACGCGATATCGGTTGCTTGATACCACGCAAGTCTACGCTTCTGGCAAGTTGCTCGAAAGCGGCGAAGCAGATGAGTTGGCGCGGCGCCATGCCGCCTATTTTCTCGAATTGCTGGAACGCCTCGATGGCAATTCGTTCACGCCTTTACAGGCAAAGAGCTTTGCAGCATTTGCAGATCAGCTTGGCAATGTTCGCAACGCACTTGAATGGTGTTTCTCAGAACGCGGCGATTCTACGGTCGGCGTCGCCCTTGCTGCAGCTTCGGCACCACTGTTTCTTGAGATGTCCCTATTGACCGAATGCCATCGCTGGACTGAACAGGCGACCGCCGCGCTCGACGATACCAATCGAGGGAGCCGGCGTGAAATGAATCTCAACGCAGCCCTCGGCCTGTCGCTGATGTTTACCAGGGGCAATAGCGAGCAGGTCGGCAACTCGCTCGTCAGGGGCCTTGAACTAGCCGAGCAATTGCGCGACTCGCATAGTCAGCTTCGGTTGCTCGAACGCCTTCATCTCTTCCACGCCAGAATTGGCAATTTCCAGGAGGCGCTGGCGTTCGCCCAGCGTGGCGAAGGCGTTGCGACAAAAATGGGAGATCCGGTCCTTCTCGCGCAAATTCAAGTGGCGCTTGGAATTTCTTACCATCTCAGCGGTAACAATCAGCCCGCTCGCGCCTATCTGGAATCTGCCTTGGCGAAGCTCCCGCCGTCGCAGCAGATCAATTCGCTCCACCTCGATTTTGATTATCGCAACCGTGCACGCATCACGTTGGCGCGCGTGCTCTGGATCAAAGGCTATCCAGACCAGGCCGTGAAGGCCGCACGCCAGTCTGTCGAGGAGGCCATACGCCTCGATCATCCAATCAAGCTTTGCATGTCCTTGCTCTGGGCGATGGCCGTCTTTCTATGGAACGAGGATCTGGATACCGCTGAGGAATACACGGACAGATTCATCGCCCAGGCCGAGAAACATTCGCTGGCACCCTATCAAACCATTGGCGTGGGTGCCAAGGGCGAACTGTTGGTAAGACGAGGCGATGCTGAAGCCGGCATGGTCCTGTTACGCCGTTCCCTGCAAAAATCGCGGGCTCAACGATACGGCCAGCTTACAACGTTCAGCACTGCGCTGGCACAAGGTCTGGCGATGACGGGGCGATACGACGAAGCCCTGGAAACGATCGACGAAGCTATCGCACTGGTCGAGCATAATACGGATTTGTTCGGAATGCCCGAGCTGCTGCGTATCAAGGCGAATATTGTGGCGGCGGCGCAATCCGCTGATTCAATCCGGGCCGAAGGACTTTTCATGCAATCCCTTGAGCTCGCCAGGAAACAATCCGCCCTTGCCTGGGAGTTGCGAACCGCGACGAACCTTGCGCGATTGTGGTCGACGCAGGGCCGCCTCCCGGAGGCTCACGATCTGCTGGTGCCGGTATATGGCCGATTCACCGAAGGCTTCGAGAACCACGACCTGCGGACCGCCAGGGGGTTGCTGGGCCAGTTGGCTACGTGAATCCCGCGCGGCGCTGGTTTTGGCTGCCCGCTTCGAGCATCACGTCGATGTGACAGCCCGCGACCTGAGCGAAGTTGAGTTCCCGCGCGCATCTGACGATCCCGCGGGTGCCGTCGTCTTTCAAAATAGTTCAACTCGAATCATCTGAAACTCGGGAGCGGCTGACCGACGAGCGAAAGTCGTGCATTCCGGAAAATATCTGCCTTCTCGAAAGATAGAGTGCCGGTTCGTTTGCATGGTGCGGCGCTGAAGCTCGAAAATAGCGGCGCTCCGCGCTGGGATACGGCTTCGTTCAAAAGGAGTTTCGACGATGAACAAGGAACTGGCTCACGCGCTACGAACTGCTCCGCTCACGACGCCGACCTCGCTTTCCGAGGATGCGGTAAAGAATATTTCCGCGGCGATGACCACGCTCCTCGCGGACGTGTTCGCTCTATATGTCAAAACCAAGAATTTCCACTGGCACATGTCTGGCCCGCATTTTCGCGACTATCATCTGTTGCTGGACGATCAGGGCGACCAGATTTTTGCAATGACTGACGACGTGGCGGAGCGGGTACGCAAGATCGGCGGCACGACCCTGCGTTCCATCGGCCACATCGCACGAATCAAGCGCGTCCTGGATAATGATGCGGAATATGTTACCCCGCTCGACATGATCGCCGAACTCCGGGACGATAACGCGCAGCTTGTACGCAGCATGCGTGAAGTTCACGCGCTTTGTGATGACGCGGGCGACGTAGCCACCGCAAGCCTGCTGGAAAACTGGATTGACGAGACGGAGAGGCGCACCTGGTTCCTGTTCGAAACCACGCGACATGGCTGAGGCGCGCGACGCCGTGTTGAATATGCGCGCTCCGGCAAAATCGAAAATGTCGTGCATGGAGGAAAGAATTATCTGATCCACTTTGGCATAGTCGCGTTGTTGGATCACTGAAGGGATATCTGAGTATCTCCCGAAGACTTTGGGCTCGCATGTTTCCCCCGGCACCGAGCCCTGGGGCCGTCCTACCCACGTCCCACTTGACGGACGGCCCCACTCTTCTTCGATCCACCAACCCCCGATGCAATTCACAGGCTACTGCCGCATTCTCGTTGATGCCGGCTTCTCGTCGAAACGGGAAGAATCGTGCTTGGGGAGTCCGATCGGCGAGCGCGATGCGATAATTGAGCGGGGCGGTCACCATCTTGCCGCCGCTTGCCGACAGATCACGGATGAATCAGGCAGGTGCGCGAAGAATGAAACCGGCGCCACGAACGTTCTGGATTATCGGCGTTTCGCCAGGCCGATCCACTTTGTGCCGCAGCCGGCCCATGTGAACATCTACGAGGTTGGTCTTTGGAATGATTTTGTACCGCCAGACCTGTGCAAGCAGAGTGCTGCGACTCAACAATTGATCGCTATGCTGCATCATATATTTGAGCAGACGAAATTCCTGGGGCAGCAGTTCGATCATGCGTTCGCCGCGTTTGGCGACGCGTTCAATGAGATCGAGCTCTAGCGGGCCGACTTGCAGGATCGTTTCGCGAAGTTCGTTTCGCCATTGAAGAAGCAGCCGTTCAAGCCGGACCAAGCGGTTGGCAAGTTCCAACGGATCGAGATCAGTTCCGGTTTGCACGGCCGGCGGGCCCACGGGTCTGGAATTGCTGCCTGCCGAACGCCGCCACGGGCCGCCTGCCAATACACGGGAAATATCCCGCGCAACGTCAAGAGGCGTTGTTGAGATGCCGTCAAAATCCGGGGAGACAGCGCGCATCTTGTCGCTCCTCATTCCTGACCTCGCATCCCACTACGACGCGCGACGTAATTCAGATCGACGCCATGGCGTGTTGTTATTTTGTCCGTTGGCAACTGAAGGTACCGGGGCGTTTCCGGTGACTGCCGTTCGTTCGCGATAGCTCGCCCGCCAGCGCGCGGGAGTTTCGCCCGCGAGCCGTTTGAAGACGGTAGAGAAGTGTGCCTGGGCATGGAAGCCGACGGTAAGAGCTACCTCGGCAAGCGGCATGTCCGTGCTCGATAGTATCGCCTTTGCACTTTCGATACGCTGGTAGAGCACATAGTCGTGAGGACGATATCCGGTCGCCGCCCGGAACTGCGCCGCAAAATGCATTCGCGAAAGGCCGACTGATTTAGCCATGTCGGCGAGACTTATGCATTCGTCAAGGTGCGCGTCGACATACTCTTGTACACGTTTTAACCGCCACTTCGGCAAAGCGTTAACCGTGGGCCGGGGCTGTTCAAGTCGCGCGACATGCATCACGAGCGTTTGTCCGACACTCTCCGCATAGAGGCCGTCGCCGGCCTTGCCGCTTTCAATCAGCGTCCTGCCGAGCAGCTCCGCCAGCGGGTCGCGAATGACGAGGTTGTTCAGATCCCGTATCGGCTGCGACAGGCCGGACCGCGCCGCGTCCTGGCGCTCTCGCAGGTAATCGTTCAGCACATGGAAGTGAACAAAGTCGCAAGGCCCACGAAATTCGGCCGTCAGCGGTTGAGACGGGCCTGTAACATGCAAGGTGCCGGCAGGCATGATTCCGTCGAATATGGTGGATGAACCTCTGGTTAGCTTCAGCCGTGTGGTCTTGAGGGCAACGCAGATGACATGACGGTCCGGTGAAGACACCGCCTTCTCGCACCGGGTGGAACTTCTGGCATCGACCCAGCGCGATACCAGGATATCCGCCTCGCCTGACGGGTCGTTGACGGCTTCCGAGAGGCAACGCCAGCTCCTCTCTTCATAGAGGCCGTGCCTGTCGTAGCGGGGGGGAGTTTCCGACGGATCGGCAACGGCGCACGGAAGGTTCGACTTTGTCCTCAGTGTTTGCAAATGCATCGATCGTCCTCCTATGCCGCGGGGTTCGTGGAACTGCGACACTGGAACAATAGGGCTCCTCTCCCGAAGACGCCCGTTATCGATGCTTAGCGATTGTTAAGTTTTGTAAATGGGCGCCTTTGCAGCCGGGTTTAACGGCCGATTTTAGGGGACTTCTGATACGTTAGTATAGGGTCGCCAATTGTTGGTATAGGGTCGCCGAGTTGTTCAGACGATAATTGTCGGCTTGAGGATATCGGCAAGGCCTATCCGCCGAAGCAGTTCAGCGCGGACGCGATCCGCCACGCCGTTGACGATTTCGGCTCCGTCATCGGATGGGTCGTAGTGGACCCGAAATGGACGTCGGCCGAAGGGCGTGTCCACGACCTTGACGATGGCGTCGGCGACGCCCTGCGGGTTCGCGTCCTTGGGCTCGAGCGCAGCCAGCCCCTTGATGGCAACTTCGCTAATATCGGCCGTTGGGCCATCCGCATATTCCTCAGCCCTGATCTTGTCTGCCGGCCTGCCCGAGTGAGCGTAATGGTTGGTTCCTTTGCTGAAGGAGCCAGGCACGATGATGGAGGTTTCGATTCCCCAGCGTGCAAGTTCGCCGGCATAGCTGACCGCCAAAGCATCCATCCCTGCCTTGGCGGCGAAATAGGGCGCCAGATAAGGCGGCGTCCCGCCACGCGTACTGCTCGACGAGATCCAGACCAATAATCCTTGGCCCTGCTTGCGCAACTGCGGCAGCGCGGCGCGGTTGACCCGTTGCGTGCTTAGCACGTTGGTGTCGTAGAGTTGCGCGAGCTGCTCCGGGGTAAACGCCTCCGCGGGCCCATAAACCATATGACCGGCATTGTGCACCACCACGTCAAGCTGGCGGTTGTCGGCAATGATGTTGGCGATCGCGGCATCCACCGACTGTTGCGAAGCGACATCGAGCTCGATGAGGCGCAAGTCGACGCCGTGCTGATTGGCGTATTTTTCGATCTCGGTGGCCTGCGGCTTGTTGCGGCCTGTGGTCTCGCGCATCGAGGCATATACAGTGTGGCCAGCCCCCGCCAGCGCGCAGGATGTCAACAGGCCGAACCCGCTCGAGGCGCCGGTGACAACGATAATTTTGCGCATGACGATATCTCCATCGATTCCTGGCGTGGCGCGCGACGCGCCGCACCGTGGCAGATTAGGGGTAGGGCTAGATGATGCCGTCGTTGGCGCGCAGAATCTGGCCATTGATCCAGCCGCCATCCGGACCGACTAGGAAGGCAGCGGCATTGGCGATGTCCCGGGCAGCCCCGACCGCTCGAGCGGAGTAAGCGGAGCGAATTGATCGATGAGATCTTTCGATCTGCCCTTTCCGGAAAAGGTCGGCTTCGAACGGAAGCGCGCGTCCGCCGGCAGCTCCGATCTCTCGATCGCGCTTTTCAGCAGGCGCGGCGTCGTTGGAATAGTTGATGACGACTGAAAAGCCATCCCTGGCAAGTCGTTGGGCGGTGCTCGGACCAATGCTGTGGGATGCACCGGTAATAATCGCAATTCTTGCGGCCATAGGAAGTCCCCGCTGCCATCGATTCAACCATTGCGGGTCGCGTCGGCCCGCTGTTCAATATACGCGAAAACGCTTCGCCTCCGTCTTTTCGAAGGCCATGACGATTTGAAGAAAAGCACGAAACTATCAGATCGCCCGACGCAGGCTTCTCGACGTGGGCGACTGAAAGGCGGAACTTTCTGAAATTCTATTTAGTGGTGAAGGCAAATTTGCCGGCTTACGTTCGATTCCGTAATCGGAGCGGTCATTTGAAAGATGAATCCCGGCGGTTGGTTCATGATCCCGAAGGTCGCGCTGTGCTGATTGCCCCGGCCGCATGAATTCACATTGGAGAGCGTAAGGAGAAGGTCCCTCATGGCATTGTCCAGCTATTCGTCTTCACCGGAACGCGTATTGCTCCGGGAAATAACACACCGGATCAATAACGAGTTCGCATCGGCCATCCAGGTGGTGTCGTTCACCGCTGCCAAATCACCGGACCGCAATGTGAGGGCCGCGCTCGCCGGTGTGATGGAGCAACTGCATAATTATGCGAGGGTTCATCATGCGCTCCAGATGCCGGCGAACAACGACTGCATCGACGCGTCGGCCTATCTTCGCGGCCTGTGCGGCTCGATCAGTCGCTCCAAGCTGGAAAATCGGAATATCGAGCTGCTTCTGGTCGAACATCCGTTCCAGATGACTTCCGAACGGTGCTGGATGTTGGGGATGATTGTGGCCGAACTCATCACCAACGCGGTACGGCACGCGTTCGACCGAAAGGGCGGCACGATCGCGATCGAGTGCCGGCCCTCCGGCGGGTTGGTCGAGTGTCGGGTATCCGATAACGGATCGGCCTCGGCCGATGTCAAACCGGGTAACGGCCTGAGGATCATCGAATCGCTTGCGCAGGCCCTTGGCGCAGAGTTTCAGTTCAACTTTGGCGAGGACGGCAGCGAGGGCATTCTCATGATTCCGATCGAGCGGGATCGCTGCGATGAGCCGGGACCCGTCCGCCGCGCCGCGGATAATATGGCGCACGCTCTCTGAGCAACCCCATTCGTCGTCACAACATGGGCGATCTAATCCGATCGCCAGCTTGCTCGCCACCGCTCATGCGCTGGACAACGCCAAGGATGCAGTACAGCGACGAGCAGGATGGCGGCTTGGCTGGGCACCCTGCGCCGCCACGGCAAGGCCTCTTGCGTGACAACATTCTGTCACCATTTTAATTCCCCGAAGGAATCTTGCCATGCTCGACTTTACCCGTGCCCAATACGACGAGGGCGATTCGTCGCAAACCCCCGAGCCGGTCCCCGCAAACGATGGAGACTTGCTCGATGCCTATTCCAATGCCGTCATTGACGTCACTGAACGTGTCGGCCCGGCTGTAGTTCGGGTTGAGACCGGACCCGGGCTTCATAACACGCGCGAGCGTGGCGGGCTTGGCTCCGGTATCGTGATTTCGCCCGACGGGCTGGTGCTGACCAACAGCCATGTGGTCGGATCGTCCAGGCAGATCCGGCTACGGGACAATGAGGGCATCGTCACCGATGCCCGCGTGCTCGGCGTCGATCCCGACACCGACCTGGCGCTGCTCCGCGCCGACGGCGCGCGGGACTTGCGCTATGCATCGCTTGGCAACTCGAAAAGCCTGCGGCGCGGCCAATTGGTGGTCGCGATCGGCAATCCCCTGGGCTTCGAGTCGACTGTCACCGCCGGCGTGGTTTCGGCGCTGGGCCGCTCGATCCGCTCGGTCAGCGGCAGGACCATCGAGGACGTGATTCAGACCGATGCCGCGCTCAATCCCGGCAATTCGGGTGGACCGCTGGTCTCATCCGCGGCCGAGGTGATCGGTATCAACACCGCCATCATCAGCGGCGCGCAGGGCATCTGCTTTGCCGTTGCCAGCAATACCGCGCAATTTGTGCTATCGGAGATCATCCGCCACGGTTATGTGCGGCGCGCCTATATCGGCGTATCCGGGCAGACCGCGCCGGTACCGCGAAGACATGCTGTGGTTGCCGGCGTCGACAACAAGATGGGTGCGTTGCTGGCCCAGATCGAACCCGATGGGCCGGCGGCCCAGGCCGGACTTCTGCCCGGTGACGTCGTAATCCGTCTCGATAGCGTCGAGATCAACGGCGTCGACGATCTGATTCGTGCACTTGATCGCGACAGGGTCGATCGCAAGCTTGAGATGGATGTGTTGCGGATGGGACGGCTGCGCACCGTCGATATCCATCCGATCGAACGCAAACCGGCGGCCCGGCGCAACTAACCCTGCCGGGCCTGCTCAGGCCGGACGTTGCAGCTTGTCCAGCGTGATCGGCAGATCGCGGATGCGTTTGCCGGTGGCGTGGTAGACCGCGTTTGCGATCGCCGCCGCGACGCCGACAATGCCGATTTCGCCCAGCCCCTTGATTCCCATCGGGTTGACGATCTCGTCGGGTTCGTCGACGAAGATCACGTCGATATCGTGCACGTCCGCATTCACCGGCACGTGGTATTCGGCGATGTTGGCATTCATGATGCGGCCGAACCGGTGATCGTAAACAGTCTCCTCATGCAGTGCCATGCCGATGCCCCACACGACGCCGCCCATCACCTGGCTGTGCGCAGTCTTGGTGTTGAGAATGCGCCCAGCCGCTACCGCGCAGACCACGCGGGTGACGCGGATGATGCCGATTTGCTCGTCTATCTTTACTTCGGCAAACACCGCCGAATGCGTGTTGCGTGCATGCGAGCTGTCGCCACTTGGAAAACTAAAGCCGTTCGCCTCTTCCTTTTCGATCCTGTCGATCGCGCCGTGGCGCATCACGCCGGTGATCGAGACGGCGCGGCTGGCGTCCTGCCGGCTGACGATGTTGCCGCCCGCGAGCACGACATCCTCAAGCGTAGCGTCCGCCAGCGGTGATCCCTTTATTGCCTTTGCCGCAGCAAGCAATTCCTTGCGGACCTCTTCGGCGGTCATTGCGACCGCGTGCGCTGCCGACGCCGCCATCCACGATCCGCCCTCTACCGGCGCCTGCGGCAGGGTGGAATCGCCGAGCTTGACGCTGATGTTGTCGATCGGAAGACCGAGCGTGTCGGCTGCGACCTGCGCCAGGATCGTGTAGGTTCCGGTTCCGATATCGGAGGCCGCGCAGGAAACCTCGGCGTGCCCGTTCGCGGTCAGGACGATGCGAGAAGCCACCGGCACCTGCAGAGCTTCCCAGACGCCCGTCGCCATGCCCCAGCCGACCAGCTCGCTGCCGTCACGCATCGAACGTGGTTCCGCCTTGCGCTTTTTCCAGCCAAAGGTCTCGGCGCCCTGATGGTAACATTCACGGAGCTGCTTGCTGGTGTAGGGAATGTCCTCGTTCTGGTCCCGATCCGAATAGCAGCGCAGCCGCAATTCCAAAGGATCAATCTTGAGAGCAACAGCCAGCTCATCCATCGCGCTTTCGAGTGCATATACGCCGGTGGCAGCGCCGGGTGCACGCATGTCACTGGAAGTCGGAACATCAAGTCGTGCCAGCCGGTGCACATATTTTGCATTGGCTGATTTGTAGAGCAGCGCCGCCCAGCCAGTATCATTGCGGGAAAATTCTTCGAACTGCGACGTGACGGCGATCGCCTCATGAGTGATCGCATCGAGGGTCCCGTCCGCCTTGGCGCCGAGTGCCAGCCGTTCGATAGTGGCCGGCCGGTAGCCGAGCCCATACATTTGCTGGCGTGTCAGCACCAGACGCACCGAACGCTTCAGTGCGAGCGCGCCCTGTACCGCCAGTACTACCTGATATTGCGGGCGGAGACCGGCGCCGAACGCCCCGCCGACGAACGGCGATATGACGCGCAGATCGCCTGATTCTTTCTCGAACACGCTGCACAAATAGCGCTGCACGTTCTGCACGCCCTGCGTCTTGTCATAGACGGTGAGCTTGCCGCCGCCGTCCCAGATGACCGTCGAAGCAAACAATTCCATCGGGTTGTGGTGTTCGGTCGGAATGAAATATTCTGCTTCGTGGCGCACCTCGGCGGCCGCAAAGGCCTTCCCGGCATCGCCGTGCGGCTTGTCGGGCTTCTTGACGACAAAAGATTGGTCACGCTGTTTCTGCAGATTGGTGGCGAACTCCTGCTTCTCGTATTCGACGCGGACCAGCGACGCAGCGTAGCGTGCGATCTCCCATTCCTCGGCCAGCACCAGCGCGATCGGCTGGCCGCTGAACATGACCTTGTCGTCGTAAAGCGGACGGAACGGCGAGCCGTCTTCCGGCGCTACGTCGTCCTTCCATGCCTTGTCCGCACTGGCCATCTGTGGCCGGTTCCCGTGGGTAAGCACGTCGAGAACACCTTCGACCTGCGACGCCGCGCTGGTGTCGATGCGGACAACGCGGCCCTTTGCAAGGATCGATTCGACGATGCTGCCATAGGCGAGGTCACTTGCACTGAACTCGCCGGCATATTTCGCTTCGCCGGTGACCTTGGCGCGGCCGTCGACGCGTGAAGTGGCGGTGCCGATATAGACTGTCATGGCTTGTTCACCGGATTTTCTTGTCGGACTGCGATTGCGGCGTCGCTCGTGCTGCTTGCGTCAGGGTGCGGACGATGCCGCGCCGTGCCAAGTCGATTTTGAAAGTGTTGTGTGCGTAGCCCTTGGCGTCGCGCAGCAGCAGGTCAGCCGCACGTGCGAATGTTGCCTGGTTTGCCGGCTGTCCGCGCAGTGCGTCTTCGGCCGCGGTGTCACGCCAGGGCTTGTGCGCGACGCCGCCAAGCGCCATGCGCGCCTGCTTGATCGTATCGCCTTCAAGTTCCAATGCGGCCGCGATCGAGACGAGCGCGAACGCATAAGAGAGGCGATCACGGATCTTCAGATAGGAGTAGTGCTTTGAAAAACCCTGGGCCGGTAGTTCCACCGCGACGATGATCTCGCTCGGATTCAGGTTGGTGTCGATTTGCGGCGTGCTCCCGGGGAGCCGGTGGAAGTCGTGGAACGCAATCACGCGCTCTCCGGCAGGCCCCCTGACATGGACCTTGGCGTCCAGTGCAGTGAGCGCGACACACAAATCAGACGGATGCGTTGCGATGCAGGATTCGCTGGCGCCGAGAATCGCATGAATGCGGTTGATGCCGCCGATCGCGGAGCAGCCCGCCCCGGGCTCACGCTTGTTGCAGGGAGTCGCGGTGTCATAGAAATAGGCGCAGCGCGTGCGTTGCACAAGGTTGCCGCCGATCGACGCCATGTTGCGCAGTTGCTGGGACGCGCCGGCCATGATCGCGTTTCTCACCAGGGGATAACGCTGCTCGATCAGCGGATGCCAGGCGAGGTCGGAATTCGGCACCAGCGCGCCGATTTTAATACCGCCCCCGGCAGTTTCCTCGACGGTCTTGAGCGGGAGCCGCGAGATGTCGATAAGCCGGGAAGGGCGCTCGACGTCCACTTTCATCAAATCGATCAGGTTGGTGCCGCCGGCGATGAACTTTGCGGCCGGTTCGGCGGCGATCATTCGCACCGCGTCCGCGACATCGCGAGCCCGCGCATACTCGAAATTGATCATGACTTGCCTCCGGTCCCGTCCATGGCCTGCTGAATAGCCGCAACGATATTGGGATAGGCTCCGCAGCGGCAGATATTGCCGCTCATCATTTCGCGAATCTCGTCGTCGCTTTTCGCTCTACCTTCGGCGATGAGGCCGACAGCCGAGCAGATCTGCCCCGGCGTGCAATATCCGCACTGGAATGCGTCGTGCTCGATAAAGGCCTGCTGCACCGGATGCAGCGCGTTGGCCGTCGCCAGGCCTTCGACGGTGGTAATTTTGGCGCCGTCCTTCATGACGGCAAGCGTGAGGCAGGAATTGACCCGCCGCCCATCGACCAGCACCGTGCAGGCGCCGCACTGGCCGTGATCGCAACCCTTTTTCGTGCCCGTGAGGTCGAGGTGGTCGCGGAGCGCGTCGAGCAGGGTGGTCCAGGGTGCGAGGTTCAGTTGCCTCTGCTGCCCGTTGACGTCGAGGGAAACGGAAAGCTTGGCCGGCGCCGGGCTGGTCGCCACCCGCGCCATCGTGCTTGTCTGGGTCATGTTGAACACCTCCTCTGGCGGAGCATCGTCACCGCGCGCTGGGGCTAGTTCTTCTTGATTTGAACGATGGCTTTCGCAATCGCACGCACCGCTCTGCCGATTCGAACGTCGGTTCCGACGCGTTGTTCCATACCTCGAACGAACAGGTTCCGGGGCAGGGGGAGCCGCCGGCCCACCCGGCTTTATGGTTCACGGCCTTCGGTAACAGCATCTGGGTTTGCGGTTTTCTGTTTCGGGCTGCAAACTCAGCGTCGACCTCCCGTTAAGGACTGCTTACAGCCATGGATGAAATGCGTTACCGGCTTATCGGGTCGACGGCCTCGCCTTATGCGATCAAGCTGCGGGCCTTGCTGCGTTACAGGAGAATCCCCTTCGACTGGGTCATCATGACCAAGGCGCTGCGAAAGCAGACCGAGCACCTGCGCCCAAACCTGATTCCGGTTCTGCAGTATCCTGACGGCACTTTTCGCGGCGAAACCACGACGCTGGCCTACGATCTGGAGGCCCGGCATCGCGAGCGTTCCGTCATTCCCGAAGACAAGGCGGTCGCGTTCGTTTGCGATCTGCTCGAAGATCTGGCCGACGAGTGGGCGGTGAAGCCGCTGTTTTTGTACCGGTGGTGGGATGCGGAAGATCAGGCCTATGTCTCGCGATGGGCGGGCGAGGAATGGTCGGTGTCGAACGCGGAGACCGGCAGCGCGGAAGAGATCGAGCAGTTTCGCCAGCGGCAGATTGCCCGCATGACCATTCTTGGCGCCACCGCCGAGAACAAGCCCTTACTGGAAGCGAGCTATCATCGCATTCTGGCGGCGTTCGAGCCGAATGTCGGGATGACGACATATCTCTTCGGAAGCCGCCCGTCGCTTGCGGATTTCGCGTGGTTCGGCCAGCTCAGCGAAATGGCGACCGATCCCACGCCGATGCGGATCATGAGGAAAGAAGCGCCCTTCACCGATCACTGGACGCGGCGGCTCGATGACGCCTCGGGCGTCGAGGCGGAATGGTATCCGCGCGAACAGGCGCTAGGTGGAATGGCGGAAGCGTTGCTCGGGATCGCCGGCGAACTCTATTTGCCGTTCCTTGTCGCCAATGCCGAGGCCTTTACAAAGGGTCTTGAACGGCTGGAAATCAATGTCTGGGGGCTGCCTTACGCGCTGTCCCCGTTCAAGTACCAGGTCAAATGCCTGCAGCTGCTCCGGGATAAATTCGCGGCGCTGGATGCGGCGCATCGAACAGCGCTGCGGCCCGTGCTGGAGCGGACCGGCTGCTGGAGGCACCTGATCGCAAGTTAGATGTCAGCCCTTGGGGAAGTCCTTGCGCATCGCAATTTTGGCGGCGTCGCCGGAAAACGTGGCCGCCAAGCAGTAGGTCAGTTCATGCCCGGTGCCGGCTTCCCAGCGCGGCCGCGATTGTTTCAGGATTTTGGATACGTTCGATCAGCATGTCGATTCGATCACCGCCCCAGAACAGCTCACCGTTGAACACCATGGTGGGCACGCCGAACACGCCGAGGTCTTCCGCCTCGTCGATAATGCGGTCGTGTTCTTGGCGTGCCGGGCCATGGACGTAGGCCTCGAAATCCTCTGCGGAGCCGCCGACCGAGGCGATCACGCCGGATATATCCGACAATTCGTCGATCTCGAGGTCGTGGCTCCAGAAACGCCGGAACACCGTGTCGTGGTAGGGACGGAACAGCCCGTGGCGCTGCGCGAACAGCATGCCGGCGCTCGAATAAAAGGCATCATAGATGCGCCGCGGGCCTTTCATGGTCAGTCCTTGCGCATTGGCATAGCGCCGCGCGTCCATATAGGCGTAACGCACCTTGCGCCAGAAATGCGGCGTGCGCTCCTCTACCGTGCCCATGAATTCGGCGACGCGTAGCGTGTAGGGCAGCCACTCGAGTTCGACGCCGTATTTCTCCTCCAGTTCGAACAGCCGCTTGTTGGCAACGAAGGCGTAGGGGCTCTTGTAGTCGGTGTAGATGCGTACGCGCGGTTTTGTCATCGCGGTTTCCTCGTTTGATTGATCAGATTTTTTCCCGGCGCAGGACGATGCCGGCGCGTTCGCGGTCCCATGTATCGGCGGTCAGGCCTTCGGCGCGCAACACGTGCTTTTCGACCTTGGCGGTCGGGGTTTTTGGCAGCTCATCGATCACCCGAATGAAGCGCGGCACCATATGGTGGGCCATGCGCGGCAGCAAATGCCGGATGATATCTTCGGGATCGATCGACGCGCCGCCGGCCGGCGCCAGCACGACCAGCACTTCTTCCTCGGAGAATTCGCTGGGGACCGGGATCGCAGCGGCCTCGCGCACGGCGGGGTGGCTGAGCAATTCCACCTCGATCTCGTAGGACGAGATATTTTCGCCGCGACGGCGGATGGTGTCCTTCAGCCGGTCGACGAAGCGATAGTCGCCGTCGGCATCGCGGATGAAGGCGTCGCCGGTGTGAAACCAGCCGTTGCGCCAAGCGTCAGCGGTGGCTTGTGGATTATTGTTGTAACCGTGGTTCATCGCCCATGGCGCTTCGGTGCGCAAGATCAATTGTCCGACCTCGCCATCCCTGACGCTGCAATCGTTCTCATCGACCAGCCGGACCTCGACGCCGGCGCGCGGACGGCCGCAAATGCTGTCCTTGGCAGGGTTGGCAGGGGAAATCAGCGGCGTGCAGATCTCCGTCATGTTGAACAGCGTGAACACGTTGACCCCGAAACGCTCGCGAAACGCACGCCCGCTCTGGCCGAGCGGAACGATGAACACCATGCGCAAATTGTGGTCGCGATCCCGAAGGCTCGGCGGTTGCTTGAGCAGGAATGTCGCCATCGCGCCGAGCAGAAAGGCCGACGTCACCTCCAGTTCGCGCACCTGATCCCAGAAAGCTTCAGTGCGAAAATGGCTGACGACCGCGATCGAACTGCCGACGCACAGCGCGACCGTCGCGATGAACGCGCCACCGATATGGAAGATCGGCATGTGCAGCAATTGCCGGTCATTTGGAGTGAGGCAGTTCCAGGCGTCGGGCCCGACACAGGAATAGGCGTGCATGTAGGACGACAGCACGCCTTTCGATCGTCCCGTGGTGCCCGACGTGTAGATGATCGATTGGGTGTGAAATGGCTCGATCGGCTTTGGCGGCGCTGGCGGCGGTGCTGAAGGTTTTGTCAGGGCGGAAACGGAATGGATAGTGACGCCGGTTGGAAGTGTCGGCGGTGCTGCATCCGATGAACAAACAATGGTCTTGAGGGCCGAGGGTGCAGCGGCAAGGATGCGATCGAGCACGCTGTCATGGACGACGGCGAGCGTCGCACCGGCGTTATTAAGCACGTGCTCGAGCGAGGATCCCTTCAGCGCGGGGTTAACCGGTACATAGACCGCGCCGAGATAATTGACGGCGAACATCACCCGTAGTGCCAGCGGCGATGTCGGCAGCAGGAGGACAACGTGGTCGCCCTGTCGGACGCCTAGCTCGTGCAGATTGCCAGCCAGGCTTTCGACCTGCCGCAAGGTTTGAGCAAAGGTCCAGCGCTCGCCGCCCTCGAAGGCGGCGAAGACTTCGTTCGGCTTGGTCTGTGCGTTGCGTTCCAGCGCGTAACGGAGCACGCAGATATCGGCCGGATAGGTGCCCTCGGCTACGTAGTCGGCCGAAAGCGGTGCCTTGTCGTTTCCTGTCCCTGAGACGTTCATTTTTTGCTTGTTCTTGTTCCAATGATGCCGATTCGTCAGGCCTTGGTCTGTCGATACAGACTCAAGTCCGGATCGTGGGTCATCGCCCAGTAATCGACGAACCGCCACGGCATCGCGGAAAATACCCGGCCCTGCTTGTTGCGGTAGTAGGTGGTCATTCCCGGATGGGTCCAGATCAACTGCTCATGCTCGGCATCAACCTCGCGGACATATTGATCGTGCGCGTCCTGGCGGACGTCGATGACGTCGATGCCGCGTTCGATCATGTCGACGAGACATGCGCTGATATAGCGGCTTTGACATTCGGATTGGAAGATCACGCTGCCGCCATGCGCCGGGCCCGAATTTGGGCCCAGCATCACAAAGAAGTTTGGAAAGTCGGGTACGGTGAGACCGAGATAGGCAGTCGGGTTGTCGTTGGCCCAGACGTCCCTGAGGTTCTTGTCGTCGCGCCCGGTGATGTTGAGCCGTGCCGCCATCTCCGAGACCTTGAATCCCGTCGAGATCACGATGATGTCGGCCGGCCGTAATTTCCCGTCCGAAGTGACGATGCCTTCGCGCGCGAAACGGTCGATCTTCTCAGTGACCAGTTCGACATTCGGTTTGGTCAGCGTCCTGAACCAGCCGTTGTCGAGCAGGATCCGCTTGCCGTAGGGCGGATAGGTCGGCACGCATTTCTCGATCAGATCGGGCCGGTCTTTCAGTTCAGACAGGATGAACTCCGTGAGCTCCTCGCGATGCCGGTCATTGCTCTTGTTGACGGCGCGGTCGGGATGCGGCCAGTCCGGATCCTTGCGCAGGAACGGCAACAGCCCGTCGCCGTAGCGCCAGAACATGTTGAAGCGATACCATTGCACATAGAATGGTAGATGCGCGAGCAGCCATTGCGCGCCTTCGGTAATGGGATCGGAATAGCCCGCGACCGGACGCGCCCATTGCGCCGACCTCTGGTACACGGTGACGGAGGCCACGCGATCGGCGATCGCAGGCACCAGCTGCATCGCGGTCGCGCCCGTGCCGATCACGGCGACGTGCTTGCCGTCGAGTTTGATGTCATCAGACCAGAGCGCCGAATGCAGCGCCAGGCCCGCGAAATCGTCCTCGCCCTTGAAATGAGCGGGCAATGGATCGTTGAGCTGGCCGATCGCGCTGACGAGCGTGGTCGATTCGAAGGTTTCTTCGCCATTTTCGGTTTTCAGTGTCGAGATCCAGCGCCGCCTCGTCTCGTTCCAGCGTGATGAAGTCAGTTGCGTCTTGAAGCGGATGTGGCCGCGCACGTCATGTTCGAGCGCGACTTTCTTGAGGTAGTCGAGCAGCTCCTGCCGCTGCGCGAAATAGCGGGTCCATGGATTGCGCGCGCCGAACGAGAATGAGTAGGAGTGGTTGGGCGTATCGACGCCGCAGCCGGGATAACGGTTGACGTACCAGGTGCCGCCGAGTTCCGCGTTCTTCTCGACGATGGTGTAGGGGATGCCCAGGCGGCCGAGCGCTGTGCCAAGCGCGATGGCGCAGACGCCGGCGCCGACGATCAGGACATGCTGGTTCTGCAACTGGCCGGCCGGCGGCTGCTTCGACCAGCGCGCGTCGCGGGAAATGAATCCCATTTCCTCGCGCATCATCGGGGCATATTCTGGTGCGACGTTTTCGCCGAGCGTGGCGCGCATCATCTTCAGCATCAGCGCATCGCCGGGATCGGTGATGGCCGGCTTGGGCTCACCGTTCTCGAACAGTTTGAGGACGGCGGCGCGGATTTCGTGCTGGGTCTCCCTGGGGAGCCCGGCTTCCGGATCGGGGATCAGGCGAACATCGCGCTTCGGTTTGTAGGGTGGCTCCAGCCAGCGCTCGTCGCCGGTCATATGAACCAGCACCATCAACAACACACGGATGTCGCCTTCGGCGATCGCCGATGACAGATCGAGCTTCCTGCGCGGCGTTTCGATGTTCATGATCGTGTCCTCATTGCGCTGCCGGTGCTTCCCGCAATCCGCCATAGGCGTCCCAGGTCGAACCCGCAATGAATCCGGCATCGACAGGAAGATTGACGCCGGTCACGCCGCTGCTAGCGGGCGAGAGCAGCCATGCGATGGCGTGTGCCACCTCGATCGGCTCAACCAGCCGGTTCATCGCGGTATTGCGAGCGAGCCGCTCTTCATTCAGTGCACCGGACGCAATCCCTGCCTCCAGCGCGACGGTCCGCGTGAATCCGGGAGACACGGCGTTAACGCGCACGCCGGCGCGCCCCCATTCCGCCGCCAGCGTTTGCGTCAGTTGGATGACGCCGGCCTTCGCGGCCGTGTAGGCGTGAATCGGCCCGGACGTCATTCCCGCGACGGAGGCCACGTTGACGATGGCGCCATGGCGTCGCCCGGCCATTCGTTCACCGACGCTGCGGGCGACCAGGAACGTGCCACGCAGATCGATGTTGATCTCCCGGTCCCAATTATCCATCCGCACGCGTTCGACTGCGTGCATCTTGCCGAACACGCCGGCGGCATTGACGAGACCCGCGATCGGGCCATGGACAGTTTCGATATCGGCGATGCCGCTGACGACAATGGTCTCGTTGGCGACGTCGAACGGGTCGGGCCACAGGATGGTCTGCGTGCCGGCCAGGATTTCAGGCACAATATCTGCGATCACCACGCGCCGACCCTGCTGCGCCAGAAGCGTCGCGGTTGCCGCGCCGATACCGCGGCTGCCGCCGGTCACCAGGATAACGCCGTTGGAGGTCATGGCTTTTTGTCTTCCCTCTGTGGGGTGAACAGCCCGCGTGTAATCAGCTTCTCGTAGGCCGAGATCACGTGATCCGGCACCGCGGATACGGCACCGTTCGCGTAGGAATAGCGACGGCTGAGATAGCCGCGCGCGCCCATGAACATGTGAACAATGGCTTCGAATTCCTCGTCGCTGAAATCGTCGATCGCGCCGCCATGCCGCGCGCGCATGAGGATTCGGACATAGGCGGTCGAGATGTTGTCGAGATGCTTCTGGTAGCCGATCGGTGCAAAGAACTCAGCCTCGTTGAGGATGCGCAGGAATTCCGGCACCTCGCGGATGAAGTCGAAAAAGGCGCCGAACCGTTCGATCTCTTGCCTCGCCGCGTGTGCGGTGCCGGTGCGTTCGCGGATAAAACGCACCATGTCCAATCCGATCTTCGGCAGTAATTGATCGAGCAGTTCCTGGCGGTTTTCGAAGTGGTTGTAGAAGGTACCCTGCGCGACGCCGGCCTCTTCGGTGATGCGGGCAACGGAGGCTTCTGCGTAGCCGTATTTGCCGACGATCTTGGTGGCGGCGTCGAATATTTTGCGCTTGGTCCACGCATTGCGCTCGACTCGATTGAGTTTTGTCACTTTTCCGGAAGTGGTTTCGGGTACTTGCGTCATGCGTTGGCCTCGAGTTCGGCGCGCAGCACGCGCTTGAGCACCTTGCCTGAAGGATTGCGCGGCAGGCTGTCGCGGATGATCAGTTGCTTCGGAACCTTGAAGCCTGCGAGCCGCGCGCGGCAATGATCCGTCAGGTCGGGCAGTTCGAGTACTTTGCCTTCCGCCAGCACCACGATTGCGATCGGCCTTTCGCCCCAGCGGTCGTCGGGCATGCCGATAACGGCGACCTCCCGCACTTGGGGCAATTCGTAGATGACGCGTTCGACTTCGGACGAGGCGATATTCTCGCCGCCGGAGATGATCATGTCCTTCTTGCGATCGGTGAGATAGAGGAAGCCGTCCTCGTCGAGGTAGCCGACATCGCCGCTGCGAAACCAGTCGCCGAAGAATGCGGCTGCGGTCTTCTCGGGATCCTTCCAGTATCCCCGCGTGACCTTCGGACCGCGCAGGCAGATTTCTCCGTTCACGCCAGCAGCAACGCGATTACCGGCATCGTCGCGGATTTCGATCTCGACATGGGCGATGGCGCGGCCGGTCGATCCGATCTTTTCGATCTCGCGTCCCACTTCCATGAAAGTGTCGCCGCCACAGGTCTCGGTCAGGCCATAGGCGTCGATATAGCGGGCGTTGGTGAAATATTGCGAGAAGGCTCGAATGCGCGCCTCAGGAGTCTTTTCGCCGCCGCCAATGGCCCATCGCAGGCTCGAGACGTCATAGCGCTCGCGGTCGGGGCAGGCGAGGATCGCCGTCGTCATCACGGGCGCGAACCACGCGGCGTTCAGTCGTTCGGCCTCGATCGCAGCCAGCGCCTGTTCCGGCTCGAAGTTGCGTTGGATCGATAGCATGCCGCCATGCCAGAGCACTGCAATACCCGGCAGGTCGAGAGCACCGACGTGATAGAGCGGGCCTACCACGAGCAAGCGCGTCTCGGCGTTGAGTCCGAGCGCCAGCGTCTGATCGGCCGACTTCCAGTAGATATTCTCGTAAGTCAGCATGACGCCTTTCGGCCGGTCCGTGGTGCCGGACGTGTACATCAGCCGCATCAGATCGGAGGGCGCCCGCGGATACCTCGGCGCCGGCGCGGCATCCGGCGCGAGGCGGGTGGCGCTGGATTGCGCGGTTTCATCCAGCAGGACGACCGGAGCGCCGCATACTGCTACGGCAGCGAACTCTTCGTCTGCAATCAATAGGCGTGCGCCTGAATCGCCGATGACGTAGCCCACTTCGTCCGCGGAAAGACGGTAATTGATAGGGAGAAACACCGCGCCGATGTGACTGCTCGCAAAAGCGAGTTCCAGAAACGCCGCGCTGTTCTTCATCAACACCGCAACGACATCACCGGCGCCAATTCCGCGTGACACCAGCCATCCGCCGACCGTGTGAATGCGCTCGTCGAAATTGCCGTAGGAAATGTCTTCACCGCGGTATTTCAGCGCACACCGATCGGGAGTCCGCCGGCCATGAAACGCGATGAAGCTCGATAGATTGATCATAGCCGCTCAGAACGCCGGTTTTCGGCTTGGTTTCCCAGCTGAATGAATTATGACTCGTAATTCATATTTGCCTTGACGTCATCCCGTTTTCTCTGAAATTCTTAGCTCATGGAGACGACACGATCTCCGCCAGGGATTTAAGGGACGCACAGACGTCGAGGAGGCTAGATGACCAAGAGGAGCGGGCCGGGCGTGAGCCGGCGGTCGACGCTGGCGCTGATAGGCGCCGGCGCGGTGACGTTTGCAGCGCCATGGGTGGCGCGCGCGCAAGCGAAGACGATCAAGGTCGGCATGCCGACGATTTTGTCGGGCCGCGTGGCGCAACTCGGAACCTCTTCGCGTAATGGCGTGATGATCGAGGTCGAAAAGGTCAACGCCGCCGGCGGTCTTGCCGGACGGCAGATCGAAATGGTGATCCGCGATTCAAAGGGCCAGCCGCAGGAAGCCGCGCGCATCGCGCGAGAACTAGTCAACTCCGATGGCTGTGAACTTCTGCTCGACGGCGAAGCGTCGTCAGGGTCGTTTGCGGTGCATGAAGTGGCGCGCGATCTCGGCGTGCTCTGCATTCACACCTGTTCGGAAGCATCCTCGCTGACGGCCGATCCCAAGCAGCACATTCCCAATGCATTCCGTTCAGTGCGCCAGGGCATTCATGATTCCATCGTCGGCGGCAGCTATGCCGCGGCGATCGCCAAATCAAAGGGCCTGAAGAAATGGGCGACCTGCGCGCCTGACTACGCCTATGGCCGCGATACCACCGGCGAGTTCGTGCTTTATCTCAAGCGCTTTGCGCCTGACGTCGAGGTCATCAGCGAGTCCTGGCCAAAACTGTTCCAGCCGGACTACACCGAAGTCGTCACCAAGATTTTGCAGGCCAAGCCGCAGGCGCTGTATTCCTGCCTGTGGGGGGCGATCTCACGTCCTACATCGATCAGGCCAACATCTACGCGATGTTCAGCCAGATGGAAGTATTCGCCGTCAACATGGCTGATTACACCGCCTTGACGGTGGTGAAGAACCTGCCGAAGGGCATCCACTCCGGAAACCGCTACATCAAGACCTATCCGGCGACGGCGGAAAACGCCGCGTGGGGCGACGCGTACAAGGCGAAGTACAACGAATATCCCACCAATTGGTCGTGGCAGAACGCGACCGCGGTCATGCTGCTGTCAGAGGCTGTCAAGAAGGCGAACTCCACCGACGGCAAGAAGGTCGCCGAGATGTTGAAGGGCCTGACCATCAAGTGTCCGTTCGGTGCGGATGGCACGGTGACGATGCGGGGCGAGGACCACACCCTGATCGGGTACGCGATCGGCTGGGGTACCACGATCCCGCAGGAGCCGTATGTGCCCGAGGTCAAGAGTGGTGACTGGAAGACGATTCTCGAACTCGAAGCCGAGTGGAAGAAGAGCAAAGGCTACACCTGATAGGTCTGCGGAACGCGGAGGCCGCAATGACGGCCTCCGCGTTCCGCCATTTGGTTTTGTCGCCGGCGCAATCCGGCAGCCGTGACGGATACTTTCCTTGGATCTTGATGCGCTTACCGGCTGTCTTGCCAGCTCCGCCTGCTTGGTGACGCAAACCACCAGCGGCTTCATCATTGGAATGCTGCTGTTTCTGGTAGCCGTCGGGCTGACGCTGATCTTCGGCGTGCTCAAGGTCGTGAATTTCAGCCACGGCGCGTTCTATATGTTCGGCGCTTATTTTGCGATGACGGCCTACCAGGTCACCGGCAGTTTTGCGCTCGCAATGCTATGCGGCGCAGCCGGCACCGCGATCCTCGGCCTCGTGTTCGAGCGCGTCTTCATGAGTCGCGTCTATGGCAGCGACGTGCTGATGCAGCTTCTGGTCTGTTACGCCTTTGTGCTGATTTTCGACGACGTCGTGCGGCTGGTGTGGGGACCGGAGTTCAAGTCGATGGGAATGCCCACGGCGTTCCAGGTGCCGCCGCTGTTCATCGCCGGCGGCGTGGTGCCGCCCTATTATCTGCTGCTGATCGGCGTGGCGCTTGCGGCCGCAGCGATCCTCGGGCTCGGCCTTGCCCGCACCCGGATCGGCAAGGTGATCCGTGCCGCAGCGCATAATCCGGGCATGGTCTCTGCGCTCGGCATCAACACCGGGCTGATCTATGGCAGCGTATTTGCGCTGGGCGGGATGCTGGCCGGCCTTGCCGGTGCGCTTGCCGCGCCGGTGCGCTCGCTGACACCGGGCATGGGATTCTCGGTCCTGATCGAATCCTTCATCGTCACCGTGATCGGCGGCATGGGTTCTATCCTCGGCGCGCTGATCGGCGCGCTCCTGATCGGCCTGATCCGTTCGTTCGGCTCGCTCGGTTTCCCGCTATTCACCGACGGCTTGATGTATCTGTTCATGGTGATCGTGCTGGTGGCGCGCCCGACCGGCCTGTTCGGCAAGGAAGTCGCATGAGCGAGCTGCAAGCCGAGCGCGCCGCCGAGGCTTTGAGCGGTCCGCGCATCGAGGCCGCATCGAAGCGCCTGCGCTATGCCGATGTGCTGATTGCGCTGGCGGCGTTCGCCGTGCTGGCCACGTTCCCGTTCCTATTTAGCAGCAAGGCGCTGCTCGATTTCGTGATCCGGTGTTCGGCATTTGGCCTGTTTGCGACCTCGCTCAATCTGCTGGTGGGTTACACCGGTATGATCTCGTTCGGGCATGGCATGTTCTTTGGGCTCGGCGCCTATGGCTTCGGTCTGATCATGCAGCGCACCGGCGTGCCGATCCCGGTCGCGTTCATCGGCACGTTGGTCATTACGACCGTTGTTGCGGTGGTGATCGGCGCCATCTGCGTGCGGCTGAAGGAAATCTATTTCGCCTTCGTCACGCTGGCGTTTCAGATGCTGATCCATAGCGTGATCCTGTCGTGGGCCTCGTTGACCGGTGGCGACCAGGGCCTGCGCGGCGGCATTCCGCGCCCGGCGTTTCTCGGCATCGACCTGGCAAATCACACCCATCTCTATCTCACGAGTTGCGCGCTGCTGGTGATCGGCCTTTTGCTGATGCGCCAGATTGCCCAATCGCCGTTCGGCTATACGCTGCGCATGATACGCGACAACGCTACCCGCGCCAGCTTCATCGGCATCGATGTGTGGCGCGCCAAGCTGACGATCTTCGTGCTGGCGGCGCTGTTCGCCTCGACCGGCGGCATCATCATGTGTTTGTTCGTCTCGGGCGCCTATCCCGAATTCGCCTATTGGACGATTTCGGGCGAGGGCATCTTCATCAACATGCTGGGCGGCGTCACGACTTTCCTCGGCCCAATGGTCGGAACCGTGTTGCTTCTTATCCTCAACGATACGGTTACCCGCCTGACCGAGTATTACGGCATCGTGCTCGGCATCGTGATCCTGTTCTTCGCGATCGGCCTGCGCAAAGGCCTGATGGATTTTGCAGTCGAATGGTACGAGCAGCGACGCGGTGGCGCCAAGGAGCGCGCGAGATGACCGGGTCAACGAAGCGCGTCAGCGTCGTGACCGGAGGCGCCAGCGGCATTGGCGAGGCTTGTGTGCGTGAGCTTGCCGGCGGCGGCGATCTGGTCGTTGTCGTCGATCTCGACATCACCAAGGCGCAGATCGTGGCCGCTGAGTTCAGCGGCCGTGCCTATGTCGCCGATGTCAGCGACGAGCATAGCGTTGAGGCTTGCGCCGCGGCGGTCGAGCGCGAGTGCGGGCCGGTCGATGTGCTCGTCAACAGCGCCGGCATCATCCAGGTGCCGGCACGCCCGCACGATCTGCCAATGTCCAACTGGGACGACGTCGTGCGCGTCGATCAGCGCGGCACCTATGTTGCCTGCCTTGCCTTTGCGAAATGCATGATCGGGCGCAAGCGCGGCAGCATTGTCAACATCGCCTCGATTGCCGGCATGCGCTCGATGCCGTTGCATGCATACGCCCCGGCCAAGGCGGCGGTGATCGCGATCACTGAATGCCTTGCCGCGGAATGGGGACCTTCCGGCGTGCGGGTCAATGCGGTATCGCCGGGCTACACACTGACCCCGGCCCTGAAGAACGCGATCGATCGCGGCGAGCGCGACGTGTCGTCGCTATCGGCCAATGCCGCGCTCCGCCGCCTCGTGGACCCCGCCGAGATCGCGCGCGTGGTGGCGTTTCTTGCGTCAGACGCGGCTTCCGCGATGACCGGCGCCAACGTGCCCGTCGATTGCGGCTGGCTGGCGGGAACGTCGTGGAGCACTTATGGCGGCCTTCGGGAGGCGAATGTCTAGCCATGCTTGAGATACGCGGGCTTTCGAAATCATTCGGCGGTGTCAAGGCGTCGGACGACATAACGCTCGACTTCGCCGATGGCTCACTGACCGCGGTGATCGGCCCCAATGGTGCAGGGAAGAGCACGTTCTTCAATCTGATCACGGGCGCTCTGAAGCCGGATGCCGGCCGTATCTTGCTCGACGGCGTCGATATGGCGGGGCGATCGCCACCGGATATCGTGCGTCACGGCATCGGGCGTGCCTTTCAGGTGGCGAGCATTTTTCCGTCGCTGACGGTGCATGAAACGATGCTGGCCGCGGTTTGCGCCGACCAGCGCCGCGCCGGGGTGCTGCATCGGCGTTTCCCGCTCGCCGAGACCCGCGACCGCGCCGAACATGCGATGGAGATTCTGGGCCTCGCTGGCAAACGCGACCGGGCCGCCGCGACGCTGTCGCATGGCGACCAGAAGCTGCTCGATATCGCGCTTGCGCTAGTGCTCGATCCCAAGGTGCTGCTGCTCGACGAGCCTACCGCCGGCATGGGCACCGAAGAGCGCTGGCGGATGATCGACAAGGTCTATGAGCTCTGGGAGCGGCAGAAGATCACGGTTGTCTTCATCGAGCATGATATGGACATCGTCTTCAAGATCGCGCCGTCGATTGTAGTGCTGTGCTACGGCCGGATTCTCGCCACCGGCACGCCCGATGCGATCCGCCAAGACCCTGCTGTGATCGAGGCCTATCTCGGCACCGAGCATGCCGAGGCCGCGGTATGAGTGCAGAGCCCGTTGTCCAGGTCGAGGATCTCGACGTCTATTACGGCACCAGCCAAATCCTGTTCGGCGTCGGTCTCTCCGTGCGGCAGGGTGAGACCATGGCGCTGCTCGGCCGCAATGGAGCCGGCAAGTCGACCACCATGAAAGCCATCATGGGTCTTGCGCCGGCCCGGCGCGGGAGGGTGACGCTTGGGGGACGCGTGGTGTCCGGCCTCAAGCCGCATCACATCGCGCGGGCGGGCCTCGGCTTCGTGCCGGAGGACCGCCAGATCTTTCCCGACCATACGGTGGAGGACAATCTCGTCATCGGCCGCAAGAAAGGCCCCGACGGCCAGGATGACTGGCCGATCCGGCGCATCTATGACGTGTTTCCACTGCTGGAGCCGCTACGTTTCCGGATTGCAGGTCGGCTATCCGGCGGCGAACAGCAGATGCTGGCGATCGCGCGCACGCTGATGGGCAACCCCGCGCTGCTGCTGCTGGACGAGCCGAGTGAGGGCCTGGCGCCGATCATTGTGCAGCGCATCGGCGAGCTGTTGCGGCAGCTCCGCAGTACTGGCGCGACGGTTCTGATCGCGGAGCAGAATATGCATTTTTGCCTGGGGCTTGCGAGCCACGCGACGGTTATCGACAAGGGCCAGATCGTCTACACATCGGACATCGAACAGCTGAAGGCCAACGATAACATTCGGCAGCGATATCTCGCGCTGTAGCTTTCAGTGCCGCTCCCGGGGGGATCAAATGGCCGTGGAACGAAAGATGTCGCCGACGCATGAGGCGCCTTACCGGGGATTGCGGGTTCTCGACTTCGGGCAGGGTATCGCGTCGCCTTATTGCGCGATGTTGCTCGGCGTTTACGGGGCCGACGTTATCAAGGTCGAACCGCCCGAGGGAGACTGGTCACGCTATCTGGGAACGACGTACGGAAATCATACGACGCTGTCGGCGGTCTACAATCGTGGCAAACGCAGCCTTTGCCTCGATCTGAAGCAGGAGGAAGCCGTCCGGATCGCCAGGCAGCTTGCCAGGGATTGCGATGTGTTCATTGAAGGCTTCCGACCCGGCGTCGCCGCCCGCTTAGGGATCGGCTACGAGATCTTGGCCAGCGAAAATCCAGGGCTGATCTACCTCTCGGTCAGCGGCTTCGGCCAGAGCGGGCCTTATGCGAAACGCCCGGGGTCGGATTCCGTGGCACAGGCGTTTTCCGGCCTGGTGTCGGTCAATGTCGGCAACGACAAGACCCCGCACCGGGTCGGCACGACCATTTCCGACGTTGCCACCGGGGTCTACGCCTTTCAGGCCATCGCAACCGCGTTGTTCGCGCGAGCCACCGTCGGCACCGGCCGCTGGATCGATGTCAATCTCGCGCAATCGACGGCTGCGTTGCTGGGCCACAAGGTCGCCGAGTATGTTCTGGAGGGCGGCGCGCCGCGCGCGCTCAACGTGCCGGCGGGGTCTTACCAAACCAGGGATGGCTGGATGATGGTCACCTTGGTGAACGAGGCGCAGTACAAGCGCCTTTGCGCGGCAATCGAGCGGGACGATCTTGCCAACAATCCGCGTTTTGCGGATTTCGCCAGCCGTGCTGACCAGGCGGATACGCTGATCTTGCAGATGCGCGAAGTGTTCCTGTCGCAGCCGACCGAAACCTGGCTCGCCAGGCTGCATGCAGCGGACGTTATCGCCGAGCGCATCCTCACTCCCGGCGATTGGCTGCACAACGTCCATGTCGAGGCGACGAAAGCCGCCGTCTGCCAGGATACGCCGGGGGTTGGGCCGGTATATGCCCCGCGCACACCGGGCATTGCGAGCCTTTCCGAGGATGGGCTGCGCCCCGCGCCTGATGTTGGGGCCGATAGCCGCGAAGTTCTTCTGCAGGCCGGATTCGATCGCGATGCCATCGACGATCTGATAAAGAGGGGCGCCGTACGCACCTCCATGCGCTAGAGCAGCATGCGGCCAAGCGTTTTGCTCTTGTCGCGGCGACAGAAGCTTGTCAGGAAGGGCTGGATGCTTTTATCGAAAGCGGCCGCCGAACGACACCGGGCGCTGACGGCGAAGCACCAAACAACACCTTAAAAGGGAAAATGATGGCGGGACTGTATTTCGAAGAGTTTGAAGTAGGGCAGGAATTTCATCATGAATTCAGCCGGACCGTCACGGAGATGGACAACACCATGTTCAGTTTGCTGACGATGAACCCGCAGCCGCTGCACATCGATGCGCATTTCTCGGAGAACACCGAATTCGGCCAGCGGCTGTTCAATAGCCTTTATACGCTCGGCATCATGATCGGGATGAGTGTCTACGACACCACGCTCGGCACGACGATCGGCAATCTCGGTATGACCGACGTCAAGTTTCCAAAGCCGGTGTTCCACGGCGATACGCTGAAGGCGCATACCAAGATCATTTCCAAGCGCGCCAGCAAATCGCGGCCGACGCAGGGCATCGTTGAATTCGAACATACCGCAACCAACCAGCGTGGCGAGGTGGTCGCGAGTTGCCGGCGTACCGGCCTGATGCACTGCAAACCGAAAGCGTGAGGCGATGCGATCATTCCTGTTCGTTCCCGGCGATAGCACCCGCAAGTACGAAAGCGCGAAAAAGACCGCCGCCGACGCCCTGATCCTGGATCTCGAAGATTCGATTGCGCCGGATCAGAAGGTTGTCGCGCGCGGCATCACGCGCGGGATGCTTGATGCCCGCAATCCTGTCCAGAAAATCTATATTCGCGTCAATGCGCTCGATACCGGCCTGACGCTCGGCGACCTCGCGGCCGTGATGCCGGGCCGTCCGGACGGGATCGTGCTGCCGAAATGTGCAGGTGCCGCCGACGTCAATCAGCTGGCACTGTATCTTGACGCGTTCGAGGCGGCATCGAACCTCGAGGCTGGAAGCACGCGCATCGTCGTGGTCGCGACCGAGACCGCGCGGGCCGTGCTCAAGCTGCTCGACTTCGAGGGCGCCAGCCCGCGCCTGTGGGGCATGATGTGGGGTGCCGAGGATCTTGCGGCGTCGCTCGGCTCCTCGCGCAACCGGACCGACGGCCGCTATCACGGACCGTTTCTGCTGGCCCGCGATCTCTGCCTCATCAGCGCCGCAGCCGCCGGTGTCGTGGCGATCGATACGATCGCCACCGACATCGACGATCTCGTTGCACTAAAGGAAGAGGCGATCGCCGCCCGGCAGGACGGCTTTTTGTCCAAGGCCGTCATTCATCCGAAGCATGTCGATGTCGTCAACGCGGCCTTCATGCCAACCGATGAGGAGGTCGCCTGGTCGCAGCGGGTCGTCGAGGCCTTTAGCGGCAATCCTTCCGGTGTCGTGAAGATGGATGGCAAGATGTTGGATAAACCGCATCTCCGTACGGCGGAGAAAATCCTGGCGCTGGCAGGAAAAGCGTAGGGTTGGGCAAAGACGCGCTCTTAGCGTCGTGCCCACCACTTTCCCGACCGCTTGGAGTGGTGGGCACGCTTCGCTTTGCCCGCTCTACGAATCTGGATTGATCAAGGCGCCTTCGGCGATGAGCGCTTTTATCTCACCATCCGAAAATCCCGCTTCGCTCAAAATTTCGCCGCCATGTTCGCCGAGCCGTGGCGGATATTGCCGGATCGAGGGCGGCGTCTTGCTCCAGGTCGCCGCCGGTCCTGCAACACGGAGGGTACCTTCCGTCGGATGGTCAATGGATTGGAGCAATCCAACCGCAGCCAGGTGCGGATCGTCAGTCAAGCTGTCGAGGTCGTGCAGCGGCGCGTGAGGAATATCGGCCTCCTCGAATAGCCGCATCCATTCGGCGGTGGCGCGGGTCTTCATCACGGCGGAAAGCCACTCGTAGACGTAGTCGTAATTATTCGTTCGCGCCGTAATGCTGTTGAGGCGTGGGTCGCGCTCCCCGGCGTCTGCCAAGCCGATCATGCGGAAAAACGCGGTCCATCTCGCGAAAGCTGTCGATGCAATGAGAAAAATGTAGACGACAAACGCTGCCGTACCACCACCGCGTACCTCCCTTGAAGACGTTTATAATTTTGAATAGCTGCACATAAACGGAAAGCATCGTCAAGGACGGTGCCGGACCGAGTGGCTTGCGCCGGTACAACCGGAAGGCGTGTCGCAAGGCAAGCCCGTTCCAGCCCCCGTGCGTTCTGCTCGCTAGCGCGTTGTGCCGCGGGGAGTCAGAATCGCCTCGATTCTCACGCGATGGGCGGTCTTCGCGGAAATCGACGTTGATCTCTGACCCAACACGTCCATCAGGAGCAATCCGGTCTCGCGTCCTATGCGCGCTCCATCGACTGCCACGGTCGTCAGGGCCGGCGTGCAGCAGCGCGAGACCTCGAAATCCCCAAAACCAACCACGGCCAATTGCGATGGAACGCTCAAGCCCATGGCCTGTGCCTCCGTGAGGACGCCTCGGAAACGCACACGATGGCATCGAGATCGGGCCACCGTTCCAGCATCATCGGGAGGGCGGCGCGACCATTCAGCATGCTGAACGGGGGCGGCTTGTAATTGTGAACCCGAACCGGGCCGAGTTTCAATTTCCCGATCGTATCCACGAAGCCCTGTCGCCTGCGAGCCCCGCGCGTCCCGGCATCGTCCGTCTCGCCAAGATAAGCGAGGCGACGGTATCCACGCTCGGCCAGAAAGCGGACGATTTCGCCGGTGACATCCTCGTTTGAAAACCCGACGACGTGACCTATCGGACGATCTGGCCAATCCCAGATGTGAACGACGGGTATTCCAGCTTTGAGAAGAAGTTGGCGAGATCGCTTGGAGTGCCCATCCGCAATGACGACGATCGCTTCGGGGCGGCGTCGCAGCAACTCCGTAAGCAATCGTTCTTCCCGTCCGGTTTCGTAGTTTGTGTAGCCGATCAGAATTTGCAGTCCCGATTTCTGCAATGTTTCCGACAGGGCGTGGGCAGTTTCGGCCAAAGGAGGGTTGTTGAGCGAGGGTACCAGCAAGGCAACAAATCCCGATCGCTTCGACGAAAGACTGCTCGCTATCTGATCCGGGACGTAGCCAAGATCCTTCACCACCCTCAAGATGCGTTGCCGCGTCGCAGACGATACCGTGCCGCCTTCTTTCAACGCCCGGGATACCGTCATCGCGGAGACACCGGCGGCGCGGGCGACATCCTGCATTTTAATTCGGGGCATTTGTCGTCCGTGTTGGAGGCATGGTCCGCTATAGAACCAGCACTTGCCGAGGCGAGCCAGATGGTGTTATCGATAACATAAATGACGGTAGGAGGCGACGCAAACGTCGCCCCTTGAATGGGAAACGCACAAACCCGGGTTACCCCGGACAGCAGCAGGGAGGAATCGATGAAGATTTCGCGTCGCACAGCCCTCAAGGCTTCTCTTGGATCGGCATTGACAGCGTTTCCGTTTCCTTACGCCGCACAGGCTTCTGGCACCGATTGGTCGAAACTGAAGGGACAGTCGATCGTCATCAATTGGCCCTCGCATCCCCACTTCGATCTTGCAAAGAAACTAATTCCCGAATTTACGGCTGCCACCGGCATCAAAGTCGAACTCGACGAGATGCAGTATCTGCGGATGAAAGACGCTCAGGTATTGCAGATGTCCAAGCCGCAAGGCGACTACGACGTCATCGTCTACGTCATTATGTGGAAGACGGAATATGTGCAGCGCAATTTCCTGACCGAACTTGCGCCATTGTTCGCGGACGATGGTCTTGCGATGAAAGACTACAACAAAGACGATATTATCACGGCATATTACGAAGGTCTGGGCCTCGTGGGCGGGCCGCGAGGCTATCTGCCCGGTCCCGGTGCAAAGCTTTACGGCATTCCTTACGGCGCAGAATGCAGCGTGCTGGCGTATCGGAAGGACATCTTTGCCAAGCACAATCTGGCCGCCCCCAAAACCTACGACGACATGCTGGCCGCAGCGCGTACGATCAAGGACAAAGAACCGGGAATGGGTGGATTGACGCAGCGCGCGCAAGCCGGCCACCAGGTCACCGCGGGCTGGCTGATGCATCTCACCCCCTATGACGGGCTGGTGATCGACAACAATTTCGAGCCCCGTGTGTCGGATCCCGCTGCGATCAAGGCGACCGAGGTCTACAAGGAATTTATCGATACGGGACCTGCCGGCGGCGCCTCCTTTGATTTCGGGCAATGCATCAATTCTTTTCTGCAAGGCGGAGCGGCGATGTATTGCGACAGCATTTCCATTTTCGGTCCGGCCCGCGATCCCTCCAAATCGAAGGTCACCGAGACGGTCGGTTATGTTGTTCATCCCAAGGCCACCAAATACTCCGGCGAACTTGGCGGCTTCGGCCTCGCGATTCCAAAGAACTCGGCTAAACGCGACGCGGCATTTGCCTTTATCCAGTGGATGACCGCAGCGCAGCAGGACGTCAAAGTCACGGCCCAAGGTGGACAGCCGACGCGGTGGTCGACACTCGATCATCCGGATGTCAGGAAAATCTATCCAGTCGATATCTATCGGGAATGTCTCAAGATCGCGAACCCCGACTGGCGCCCGATCATCAACGAGTGGACCGAGATTTCCGAGAAGGTGCTCGGTATCCGGCTGTCAGAGATCATTACGGGCAAAGCGCCGATCAAACCGGCGATGGACAGCGCAGCAGCCGACATCAAGAAAATCATGACGCGCGCCGGCTACTACAAGACCTGAACGGGCGGCCATCGACAAATGCAACTCCAGTTGGGTCTCGATCGGCGGTTGACCCCGTATGTCTTCGCCGCACCGGCTGTTTTGGTCATGCTGTTCGGCCTGCTTTACCCCGTCGTCGAGGCGTTGAGGCTCTCATTTTACGAAGTGCGGCTCGGTGAACAGGTCACGCCGCAGGCCTTTCGTGGGCTGGCTATTTTCGCCGAAGCGTTGTCGGATTCGTCGGTTCAAAAATCGATGGCCGTGACGCTCGAATTCTCCGTCATCGTCGTTGCGATCGAAATGATCCTGGGCGTCGGCCTTGCGCTCATTCTGGAAAGGCCGCTTCGGGGAATGACCGTCTTCAGGACGTTGCTCGTTCTGCCGATGATGATCGCGCCGATCTGCGTCGGGTTGATCTGGCGATACATGTTCGACGTCAACGTCGGTCCAATTAACGGATTTCTATCGGGCTTCGGCGTCAAGCCGGCGTGGCTGGCAGAGCCCGGCCTGGCCTTCTTCGCAATTTGCGTCACGGATATCTGGCAGTTCACGCCATTCGTGTTCATCCTGGCGCTTGCGGGCTTGCAGGGCCTCGACCAGTCCTCAGTTGAAGCCGCAAAAATGGATGGGGCGTCGACATTCCAAATTATTCGCTATGTGAAGCTTCCGCTCCTCGCACCGATCCTGATGATCACGGTACTGATGCGGGTTATCGACGCGCTGCGCGGTCTGGAAGTCGTGTATGCGATGACGAATGGCGGGCCGGGTCTCTCTACGGAACTGTTTTCGCTGCATATCTACAAATCTGCGTTTGTCACCCAGCGCATGGGACACTCGGCGGCTTTGTCGATCTGTCTGCTTATCGTGACAACGGGCCTTAGTGTCCTGCTGTTGGCGTGGAGCAACCCGCTGCGCCGGAGGGGGCGCTGAGCATGTCGGATATATTTGCGAAAGAGCAACGGGCCGGCGATGCCGTTCGTATCGCAGCCGTCGCCGGCCTGGCAGCGCTGTCTGTCGTTCCCATTCTTGTCATGCTGTCGACCTCATTGAAGACCCAGCGCCAGATCTTCAGTGGAAACTTCTCGTTCTTCATGGTTCCGACATTCGAAAATTATCGAAACGTGCTGGAAGGCCGTTTTCTGGGTTATCTGGGCAACAGCGTTGTCGTGAGTATGATCGCAACACTCTTGACGCTGATATTCGGAACCATGTGCGCCTACGCGATTTCGCGATTCAGGTTTTCCGGGCGGTCGCCGATTGCAATCAGTACATTGTTGGTGCGGACCGTTCCGCCTGCCGTGCTTGCCATACCGGTCTATTTCATTCTGACCCCGCTTCACCTTGATGGACTTGCCGGCCTGACGATCTCTTATGTCGCGCTCAATTTGCCGTTTACGATCTGGCTGCTCTACGGTTTTATCGAGCAGGTACCGACCGAGCTCGAGGAAGCTGCAACGGTCGACGGCTGCGGGCCCTATCGCCTGTTTTTCACGCTGATCCTCCCGCTGCTCAAGCCCGGCCTGGCGGCAGCGGCGATCTTCACATTCAGGATCGCCTGGAACGAACTGGTTCTGGCCTCGGTCCTCACCAACCGGACCAGCCGGACATTGCCGTATGGCGTTTATCTTTTCATTACGGATGTCGGTATCGACTGGGGTCAACTCATGGCCGCCGGAATGCTGGTGGCGCTGCCGCCGCTGATTTTCACCTTCGTCGCGGCACGACAGATCATCACCGGGTTAACCGCCGGGGCGGTGAAGGGGTGACGGACAATACGAACTCAACCGCAAGCAGAGGAGAACGGACATGGAAATCAAGGGCGATCGCAAGGAAGCATCGGTAAATTACGACAAGAAAATCGGTGCGTGGTTTGGAGCATCCCAGGCCATCTCGCGCGACGAGATGCTAAGCCGGGTTTTCCGCTTCGGCAAACTGCCGTCGAATGATCGTGCGTTCATCGATGCCGTCATTCCCGGACATAATCGGACCTTGATGGGGGCGCTTGGCCTCGGTACCGCCGAGGAGGACCTCAAGCATCAGGTCGAGAAAGCGGAAAATTACCACATCGATTACATCGAGGCGGAGCCGGGGAACGGCGCAGCGTTGCACTCGCATGATACGGAGGAGACCTTCATTTGCCTGACCGGCAAATGGCGCGTGACCTGGGGAACTAACGGCGATGAAGGCGTTGAACTCAACTATCTCGACGGCATTGTCTGCCCGCCAGGGGTGATGCGGTCCTTTGAGAACATCAGCGACAAAAAGGCCTTGCTGCTCTCGATTCTTGGTGGTCGCGAGCCCGGTAACGTGGTCTGGTCGGAATCGATCCAATTGAAGATGACAAGCGCCGCAGGCTGATCTGACTGCAAGGCGGTGATCGGAGAGATCCAGCTTCTAACGACATCGCCTGGAGCCGATCCGGCACTGTCTTGGACGAGTTGGAGCGCCGCGATCTAGAATACTCCCTTCTGACGATGATCGCCGGCGGCATGGCGCCGGCGATCATCATTCAACGTGTCTGAACCTGTCCTCAGATGTCGCGTTGCCGACCTCGGTAGCGCGCACGCGCTGCGCGCGGTGCAGGCTGCGCGTTATGAGCCTACCCTGCTGGCAACGGCATGATACAATAACCATTGGCTAAGCCCTGGCTCGCCGGTGACTAAAATTGTGCTTATCGCTGCTTCCTTGGTCTCCGCGCGCACGTCGCCGTGATTGTTGGTGAACAGTGCTGACGCACGTTCGCAGTCACATCACCTAAATTCGATTTGAGAATCATAAACGGGTTTTTAATTGAGAACGTAACCTCGGCTCGCCATGTTCGGGTGGTTCCCGGCGCTCTGTTTGTGTCGCCGGGAGTTTGTTTGGGCAAACCTTCCAAGAAGACATCGGGAAACGCACAAGCCAACACGCGAAGCTCAAGATCGCGTGACGTGAATCTGTTCGGAGGTAAGATGGCTATGTTCTCGCGCTCCTTTGTTCGCAAACGTGTGATCTCTCTGGCGACCACGGCGTCGGTCGCGGCGACGTCGTTCGCCTTGGCGCATGCGCCATCGAGCGCCTATCACGTCCAAGCAACCGTGCCGATCCAATACGTTTCGGATAGGCCGGATTACTCCAGCGAACAGCCGTTTCTGTCCGAGAACGATGCCGCCATGAACAAGATGATGGCGGACATGACGGTGAAGCCGACCGGTGATGTCGATCGAGACTTCGTTTCTATGATGGTGCCGCATCATCAGGGCGCGGTCGATATGGCCAAGGCCGAACTGCGATATGGCCACAACGAACAGCTTCGCCGTCTGGCCCAGGAAATCGTTGCGAACCAGCAGCAAGAGATCGCCGTGATGCGTGATGCTATCGGCGAAAAATCAGCGACCGCGCCGTCCCAGCCCGCGTCGTCATCAGGTCCTCGATCGCATGCGTCGGTGGCGCACGATTTCGTGCAAATGAAATAGACAGCAATGCGACTTGCCTTGTCATCGCCGAGAGAGCTTTGGGCCGGGAGCGTGCTTGCCGCTATGGCAGGCCGAAAGACGAGCGCTGGTGTTGGTGCTTCCGCTAGCGACGACAGGGAGCCGAGCAGCGCCTTGCTGTTCGACCAGGCCTTGATCGAGGTTCTGCAAGCTTCCATCACCTGGCTTGAGCCGAAGCAGCCTTATGTGCTGGCGCTCGCGCTTGAGAACGGGAAGGGGTCGCTGCAGCCGTTGGCGGCCTTCATGACTAATCCGGCAGGGTCGGCGATCGTCAATGCGACGGGCGCGATCCGGCAGGTTGTGCATGGCGAAGATAGAATCGGGAGGCGCTATCGGGTGGTCGCGGAACGCCTCGCCGTTAAGTCCGATCCGGTCGTGCGGCCACAGTTACAGCAATAAAATGCGTCGGTCGGGCCATCTGGTCCGGCCGGCTCGGAGTTGAGGATAGATATAAACCATGGGCATTGTTCGTTTCGCCCTGCGATTCCCACACACGTTTTACGTAGTCGCCGCCCTGATCCTGTTTCTGGGCGTCGCCGCCATCCGGTCAATGCCGACGGACATTTTTCCGGAGATTCGTATCCCGGTGGTGACGGTGATCTGGCAATATACCGGTCTTACGACGCCGGAGATGGAACAGCGCGTCAGCACCTACAGCCAGTATTCCATCAGCGCCAACGTCAACGGCATCAAGAATATGGAAGCGCAGACCCTCAATGGTCTGTCGATCCAGAAGATCTACTTCCAGCCGGACGTCAACCTCGATCTCGCTATTTCGCAAATTGTCGCCGCGACGAATGCCATCCGTGCCCTGATGCCGCCCGGGATCCAGCCGCCGATCGTTGTGCAGTTCAATGCATCGAGTGTTCCGGTTCTGCAGCTCAGCCTCAACTCGGACAGCCTGAACGAGCAGCAGCTTTACGACTTCGGCATCTACCGCGTGCGGCAGCAATTGGCCCCAGTCGCGGGTGTTACCCTGCCGACGCCGGCCGGCGGCAAGTATCGTCAGATCATGGTGGATATCGATCCGGACAAGCTTCTGTCGCGGGGACTGACGCCGCTCGACATCGTGAATGCGGTAAATACACAGAACCTGACGCTGCCGTCGGGAACCGCGAAGATCGGAAACACCCAATATACGGTGCGAACCAATGCCACACCGGCGTCGATCGCCGATCTCAATATGATGCCGGTCAAGTTCGTCAACGGCGCCACTGTCTTCCTGAAGGACGTGGCGCAGGTCCGCGACGGATCGCTGGTGCAGCAGAACATCGTGCGTGAGAATGGTCATCGCGCGGTCCTGCTCAGCGTGATTAAGAACGGCAATGCCTCCACGCTGGCGGTCGTCAACGGCGTGAAGAAGGCGCTCGGAGCGATCCGTGCCGCGGCGCCCGCCGGACTCAAGATCGACGAACTGTTCGACCAGTCGATATTCGTCACGAACTCGGTCAACGGCGTTTTGCGTGAAGGTGCCATCGCGGCGGGCCTCACCGCGCTAATGATCCTGATCTTCCTCGGTTCCTGGCGCTCGACGCTGGTAGTGATGATTTCAATTCCGTTGGCGATCCTATCGTCGCTGATCGTGCTGTACTTTCTGGGCGAAACGCTGAACACCATGACGCTGGGCGGACTTGCGCTGGCGGTCGGCATATTGGTCGACGATTCGACCGTAACCATCGAGAACACCCACCGTCTGTGGACCGAAGAGGGTATGCCGCTTTCTGAGGCGACCCTGCACGGCGCTGCTGAAATTGCGGTACCCACGCTGGTTTCGACGCTTGCCATTAGTTGTGTGTTCACCTCGGTGATATTCCTCGACGGGCCCGCCAAGTACTTGTTCACGCCGCTTGGACTGGCCGTCGTGTTCGCGATGCTGGCTTCCTATGGGCTATCGCGGACTCTCACGCCGATCACGATTGGCCTGCTGCTTAAGGGGGAGCGCCGTCATGCCGATGGCGATGAGGCGCCTACCGGGTTCTTCTCGCGGATTTCAGCCGAGTTCGAACGTCGCTTTGAGCGCCTGCGTGAAGGATATTTGAAGCTCCTGAGGGTATTGCTCCGCCGGAAAGTCATCGTTCCGATCGTGGCTGTGCTGATGCTCAGCCTTGGCGGGGCGATGTTCGTGTTCGTTGGCCGGGATTTTTTTCCGCTGATCGACGGCGGCCAGATCGAACTCCACGTTCGGGCCCCTGCCGGGACGCGCATCGAGAGCACCGAGGCGGTATTCCAGGCGGTTGAAGACAAGATTCGAGAGGTCATTCCCGAGAAAGAGCGTTCACTCATTGTCGACAATATTGGACTGCCGGCGCGAGCCTACAATCTCGCATTCGCTGATGGTTCGACCATCGGAGTCAACGATGGGATCATCCAGGTGGCGCTCAAGGACGGCCACAAGCCGACAGCCGACTACGTCAAGAAGTTGCGCGAGGTGTTGCCGGCCGCATTCCCGGAGGACACGTTCTATTTCCAGGCGGCCGATATCGTAACGCAGATTCTGAACTTCGGCCTGCCGGCGCAGATTGACGTCCGGACGGTGGGCTACGACCTGAATAACCTGGCGATCGCGAAGAAGCTCCGGCAACGCCTTGCCGCGATTCCGGGTATCGTCGATGCGCATCTGCAGCAGGAGGTCGACGCTCCGGCGTTCTACGCCCAGATCGACCGGACCCGAGCCGCGCAGCTTGGCCTCAATGCCAGCACAGTGGCTACCAATATCAATGTCAGCCTCAGCTCATCGGAGCAGGTGTCGCCAAACTTCTGGACCGATCCGACTTCGGGGATCCCGTATTATCTGGCCGTGCAAACGCCGGAGTATAAAGTCAACTCGCTGAATGCACTTGGAAACACTCCGGTCTCCACCTCCCTGGCGGTAAGCGGGCAGGTTGTTCCTGGCATGCTCAGCAATGTGGCGACGTTCAAGCGGGACAAGGTACCTACCAACACCAACCAGACCAACATTCAGCCGGTCTACGAGGTTTACGCCAGCGTGCAGGGCCGCGATCTCGGCAGCGTCGCAGCCGACATCAGCAAGGTCACAGCGGAACTGCAGAAGGAGATGAAGCCCGGCAATTCAATTCAGGTGCTCGGTCAGATCGACAGCATGAATAGCTCGTTTCGGAACTTGGGTATCGGTTTGTTGTTCGCCGCGGTCTTCGTCTACCTCCTCATGGTCGTGAACTACCAGACCTTCGGGGATCCGTTCGTCGTGATCCTGGCTCTACCTGCGACGCTCTGCGGCATCGTCACGATGCTGTTCATCACCGGCACCACGCTGAACGTGCCATCACTGATGGGAGCGATCATGGCGGTCGGCGTTGCTTCGGCGAACTCGATCCTGCTCGTGACCTTCGCGCGCGAGCAACAGTTGAAAGGGCACACTGCCTTTGAGGCAGCCATCAGTGCCGGCCACACCCGAATTCGCCCTGTGCTGATGACGGCCGCCGCGATGATCGTCGGCATGATCCCGATGGCAATCGGCGGCGCCGGCGAAGAACAGAACGCCGCGCTTGCGCGCGCCGTCATCGGTGGCCTGCTGTTTGCGACGCCGACAACGTTGCTGATCGTGCCTTACCTGTTTGCCATGCTGCGCAAGGGGAATGACGGACAGCCCCACCATGGCGTATTCGAGGAAATTTAGGAATGACCGAGATTCGCGTACGACCAACAAATGAAGATATCCGGGACAGGCCTGATCCCGAGACTGACCGCGTTGTTACGTTGCCGAAGCCGACGAAGAAGCGAAGCCGTTACGGCGGCGCGTTGTTCGGCGGAGGCATTCTGCTGCTACTCCTGGGCGGCCTCGGAGCGGGTGTCTGGCGTCACTACCAAGCTGACCTCGAAGTCGCGGCTACCTCACGACAGATCAGGACTTTTGTTCCCGATGTCCGCGTCGCGGCGGTCCGCGCGAGCGACAGCAAGGTCAGCATCTCTTTGCCGGCGACCACGACCGCATTCGAGGCGGCGAACATCTTCGCGCGTACCAACGGCTATATCGAAAAGCGCTACGTCGACATCGGCGATCACGTCAAGGCGGGAGCCCTCCTGGCGGACATTACCGCTCCTGAACTCGACCACCAGATCACGCAAGCCAAGGCGACGCTGGCCCAGAACCAGGCCACACTGCAGCAGACGCAGGCAAGCCGGGACCTCGCTCAAGTCACCAATGCCCGCGACAGCAATCTGGTGAAGCAGGGATGGCTTACGCTTCAGCAGGGCGACAACGATCGCCTGACCCTGCAGGCGCAACAGGCCGCCGTGGGAGTGGCTCAGTCGAACATTGCCGCCCAGGAGGCCCAGATCCGAATACTCGAGCAGGAGAAGGCTTACCAGCGCGTCGTGGCGCCATTCGACGGTGTGATCACACAGCGCAACATCGACAACGGCAGCCTGGTAACGTCCGGATCGACCTTTATGTTCACGCTGATGCATCCCGACGTGATCCGCACCCAGGTGTTCGTTCCGCAAGATGCAGCCTTCGGGCTTGGGCCGGGCGTCGACGCGGTGGTGCGTGTCCCCGAAATCCCTGGTCGAACCTTTCCCGGCAAGGTTACGCGCATCGCTAGCGCGTTACAGCCCGGCAGCCGGACGCTGCTGACCGAGATCGACGTGCCAAATCCTGACGGCGCGCTCAGTCCTGGGATCTACTGCACCGTCGAGCTGTTTATCCCGCGCAAGACACCGTCCATGATCGTACCCGCCGATGCGGTTGTATTCGATCAGAACGGCCTGCATGTCGCGGTCGTCAAGGACGGCATCGTCCACCTGCAGAAGATCACGATTGCGCGTGACCTCGGCACGGAAGTTGAAGTGCACGAGGGCGTCAAGCCGGGTGATCAAGTCGTCCTCAATCCGATGGTGAATCTGGCTGATGGCAGCAAGGTAGCGGTCCGCACACCGCGGACAAGCTAGATCGGATGCGGAAGGAGAAGCGGAGATGCGACGCTTGCTGTTCACGGCGGCCGTCTTACTGGCAAGCAGCAATGCTGGCCTGGCGCAGGTTTCAACCATGGGCAGCACTGCCATGGGACTTTCAACGACGCCGGGCGCGATTGTCACATCGCCGCTCAATGGCCCAAGCCCGTTCTCTGCGACTACCCAGCCGGGTGCCCCCGACACGACGTTGGCGCCGGTGCCGCTTGCTTCCGACCCTACGGCGCCGGGCATCGTCGTGACCTGTGCCCCGCCGACAGGGCAGATAACGCCGGGAACGCCGACAGTGTCAGTCAATTCCACGCCAGTCTTCGCGGCATCGACGATAGCGCCGACACCGACTACGTCTTCTGCGTCGGCAACTGACAGTACGCCCGCACCATTTCTGCAGCTCTCCGCGCAGCCAGCTTCGTCATTCCTGTCGACAGTTCCTGGCTCGACTGTACCTGTGTCGTCGTCGACGATTGCAATACCGGCTGCGCCTTCCGCTACCGCAACGCCCGCATCGACGCCATCGACAATACCGAGTCCAGTTAGCGCGATAACACCATCGACCACGACGATGTCATCGACCGCAATGATGCCAGGGACCTCGTTGGGGACCATTCCCACGTCGATCATCGGCAGCACGACGGGGACCATATCGCCAGTGTCTCTGCTCGGCAGTCCATCCACCACCGTGTGCAGCTCCATTCCGGGAGGTCCGCCGACCAACGGCGCCGCTTTGCCGCTCTCGACTCCCGAAGTTCCGAGCGGCCCAGCGCCCGGCGCGATTCAGCCGCCGGTTGCGGAGCTCGCCAGTACCAGCATCGATCCTACCATGGCTGTGATGCCGACGCCGAATACATCGGCTTGCGCCGAGAGCGTGACGATGAATCTGTCAACGCCCGGCACGATGGCACCGGCCAACGCCACGGGGGCCGCGGCAACGCCGGGCGTATCGTCTCAACCGCCGTCAGGCTGTTGAGGAGCGCTCGCCTTCCGAGGCCGTCGGCACCTACGCCAAAGCCTTCAAAAAATCCGTGTGGACCGACGATACCGGTCAGGATTTTCCGGGTATCTCGATCTGTTTCGGTCGAGGCGGCAACCCCTTCTTTAAAATGCAATTTAATGGTGCGGCCGGTTTTTCAGGCCTATGTCTTTTGGTGTGCAGCCGCACCGCGCTTGCCCCCGGAGGCGGTGTTGAATTGGCTGCAGAGCGGACGGCGCCGCCACATCTTATGCCCCCGAATGAGACGGGCGGCGCCGCCCGGCTCCTTAGGAGGACGCCTATGACAAAGTCGAATCCCTTGGCGTTTGCAGATAGTTGACAGTATGGCATTGGTCATGGGCAGCAAGTGCACGGTTCCACGGATACCAGGCTTGAGCACTGCGGGTGTTTTCGCGGCAGTTGGGAATCAGCCGATGGCAAAAGTGCTTTTGATTGAGGACGACGGCGAAACGGCTGAGGAAATTACAGCCGAACTGGCCGATCGCGGCTTTGAAGTCGAATGGTCGGCCGACGGAATCGATGGCCTCGACAAGGCGCGTTCATCGCGGCCCGACGCCATGATCGTCGATCGGCTCTTGCCGGGGATGGATGGACTATCGGTTATCGAGACGCTCAGAAAGGAGCAGGTGCGCACGCCGGTGCTGGTGCTGAGCGCGCTCGGCGCAGTGGATGACCGCGTCCGCGGATTGCGGATGGGAGGCGACGACTATCTTACCAAGCCGTTTGCGGTCGTGGAACTGATCGCCAGGATAGAGGCATTGCTACGCAGGCCTGCGGAATCGCGCGAGACGACGCTGCGGGTGGGATCGCTGGAGCTCGATTTGATCGAGCGCACAGCAAAACGCGGCGATCGCGTCATCGATCTGCTGCCGCGCGAGTTCAGGTTACTTGAATACATGATGCAGCGCAGCGATCAATTGCTCACGCGAGCGATGCTGCTCGAGGAGGTCTGGAATTATAAATTCGTTCCGGCGACCAATCTTGTGGACGTGCATATGGGCCGCCTTCGCCACAAGGTCGACGGGCCTAACGAGGCCCCTATGATCCAAAATGTACGCGGCGCCGGTTTCATTCTTCGCGCGGTACCATAAATATAAGGCCGCTGCGGCGGCCTTATATCGCCGCGGACCTCAAGCCGATACACCGGGCGGCGAACATCCGATGCGTCAACCGCAGTTCCTGCGTTCGAACACGTTCCACTGGGCTTTGCTCGTGGCCGGCGTGTTCGCGATCTTCGTCATCGTGTTGTTCGGGTTCATCTATTGGAAGACCGATGACTACCTGACCGCGCGCTCCGACCGGGTGATAACCGCGCAAATAACCGGGATTGCCGAGCTGTCGCCCGAGCGACGGCTTGAGGCGATCGAGGAGCGGCTCAAGCTGGATCCCCGGAGTGTACAGATCGTGGCGATATTCGGTGCCGATGGTAGCCGGATTATCGGAAATCTCGAAAGCCTGCCGCCGAATCTGCAGATCGGTGCCCCAGCGCATAGCACTGACGTTGTGAGAACCGATCGGAACGCTGGGGAACGCCAGGTTGTCCGCGCAATTGGCCGGCGCATGCAAAATGGCGACGTGCTCATCATCGGACGAAACGTCGATGAGGCCAAGGAGATCGCGCTTGTGGTCGGCCAGGCCCTCGCGCTGGGCCTATTGCCGGCGTTTCTTCTCTGCCTGCTGGCCGGCGCCTGGCTGAGCGTGCGCGCCCAGAAGCGGGTCGAGGAGGTCAACCAACGGGTTCAGCGCATCATCGCCGGTGACCTGCGGGAACGGCTCCCGCACCGCACGGTCGACGAGCCGTTCTCGAAACTCGCCGTTATCGTCAACGGCATGCTCGATGAAATGGAGACCATGATCCATGCCCTCGCCGGCGTCGGCAATGACATCGCCCACGACCTGCGAACGCCGCTGACCCGCGCGCGGCTCACGCTTGAGCGCGGGCGGACCAACGCAATCACTCTGGAGCAGCTTCAGTTGGTCGCAGACAAGGCGATCGCCGGTATCGATCAGTCGCTGGCGATCATCACTGCGCTGCTGCGGCTTGCGGAGATTGAAAACAGCCGGCGCTCGGCAGGATTCGGAACAGTCGCACTGCACGAAATGTTGCGCGAGGTATGCGATATCTATGAGCCGATTGCCGAAAACAAGAATGTCGCGCTGAGCGTTCAGGCGACGCATCGGCTTAACGTACGGGGCGATCGCGACCTGCTGATCGAGGCGGTCGCCAACCTGGTCGACAACGCCATCAAGTTTACGCCCGATGGTGGGAAGGTGGACATTGAACTGGCACGCGGTAATGGCGAAAGCATCGTGCGGGTAATGGACACGGGCTGCGGTATCAGCGAACAGGAACGCGACGCCGTGCTGCGGCGCTTCTATCGGTCCGACAAGATAAGGAGTACGCCGGGCGTGGGTCTCGGGCTGAATTTGGTGGCTGCAATCGTAAAGCTGCATGGCTTCCGGCTGACGATTTTCCCCGGTCCAGGTTGCCGGGTGGAGATCGTCTGCCCGGATCAACGGGAACAATGAGGGAGCCGGTTCGGGCCGCCTGCGTCAGGAGGTGGGACCCTGGGGTGGAATCCGCCGGTGCGCCTGGCCCGTACAGGAGCCGTGCGTTCAGATCCAGAACTCTTTTGCCCTGCACAACTTGCGGGCGGCTTTTCCGGTCGCGCCAAGCAGCGGTTTGATCTCGCTCTGCTCGCTTCCTGCAACAGCGCCGGCCGCGAAGGCGACCAGTTGCGATTTCTTTTCCTCGTTGTCCGTTCCGAGCCGAGTCACCAATTTATGGTGCACGGCGATGTCGTTGAGGGCGCCAAGTTTGTCTTGCAGGCTCTCGAGGCGGTCTTTGTAGCAGGACAGCGCTTTGGCACGTACGGCCCCGCTGAACAGGCTTTCGAAGAAATAGATCGTATAGCGTAGCTTCTTTACCGCAATGCGAAGCTTGTGCCGAGCGTGCACATCCAGCTTGTGTACGTTCTTTGCTCGCTTTCTGGTCTTTTTTGTCCGGCGTTCGAACAGATTGGCAGCAAAGGCCTTTATTCGCTGATTGCGATGCGCGCCCGATCGTTTCAGCCAGGCGCCGTCCTCGATCCATTCCAGTGCATTGAAAATGAGGAGGCGATAGCGCGAACTAGCCACGGCCGTTCTGGCGGACTCGGCGGCCAGTGCGCGCCGGTAATCCAGCTCCCTGGTCAGATCGGCCAGGCCGGCGACCGGAGGCTCTGCAGCGGCGAGTCGTTTGACCTTGCTATCGAGAAAGACATCCAGGTCACGCACCGAACCAAGTTTTCCGGCCAGCCATTTGAGATCGTGCTTTATCGTTTCCGTTTGCTTGCTGCCGAGCAGTTCGGAAAATACCCAGATGGCGGCCCTTAACCGGCGCACGCCGACCCGCATCTGATGCACGCCCTCGGCTTGCCCGGCCAGCACAGCGGGCTCGTTGGCAGAGATGTGGCGCAATACTGAACGGCCGATGACCTGAAAGGCGTAAGCAAGCGTTGTCTTGCGCGGAAGCGAGATTTTTGATGCATAGGCCGCGCTTACGGGCTGATCTGCGATCAAATCGTAGCCTTGCTCGGATTTGCTTCTGAGCGCGAGCTTGGCGGGAACCAGCTCGGTTACCATCCGCGCCGCCTTGAACAGATCGGCAAGCGAACCGCTCTTCAGCTCCAATTCGACCTCGGCCAAAGGCGTTGAATTTCGTCCGGCCCGGACGTGTCCCTGGTCGAGCGCCAGTTCAACGCGGCTGTTGCCGGGGCGCAATGGCACCAGCGTGCGATGAACGTGCGTCGCAAAGACGGGATCGAGGTCGCGGCACAGGTGCTTCGACAGCAGCGGCTCCAACGCTGTACCGCGCGCAGCCCGCAGATCCGGCTCGTTGCTGTCCAGCCGATGTTCCCACTCGCCACGGCCGAGAGCGATTCCGTCGGTAGCCGTCTTGATGGTCTGAATGCGCTTTTTTCCGGCCTGTCGCACTCGCAGCGACACGCCGTTGCGTCTGAGAGTCTGCTTGGGCGTATCAAAGTAGGTGGACACCAGATATTTATGTTCCGGGAGCCGTCCGTCGCTTGGCCGCAAGCTGCGCGAAGCCGCTAACTTCTGTAAATCCCCAGCGGAGACTTCAAATTTCACCTCGTTCTCGGTGCCCATTGCCGCCATCCGGACCTTGCGTCACGCAAAACGATTCCGCCTGCGCGAAACAAAAGGGATTTTTCTAAAATGCCATTTAATCTAGCCCGCCCGCCAGCCTTCTTTCAATTCGCCAAAAAGATGAAAGTTTTGTGACGGCGGACGGTGCCCCGGCTTATTGCTCATCGAGCGAGGTGAAATTGGTCCAGCAAGAGGCTGATGGCCGAAAGATCGCTTCCTCGATTGGCCCATCATCGCAGCCATCCAGTGTTTTCCGCAAGATGCGTAGACCGTATGTTGCATCGCGGTTATTTTGCCCGGGGTCTCCGCCGGATGCGCTTTGAAGACCAAGGTCAGGACATCGTCATAGTGTAGCGCGATTTGTGCTCTTTCGTCCCGCCTCAAATATGGCGCAGGCAACCGCCGGAGGATACTAGCCCTGAGAGCAGCAGGATACCGCCCGAGATGTTAGTCACTGTATTTCTCGAGGAAGGTGCGTGTAGGCAAAGCTGGATAGGCTTCCATGGCGAACAAAGACCTGGACCAGCGCTACAACTTCTAGTCGTCGCTGCCCGGCGGCCCGACAGCAATCCGCAAGGTGACCGGCCGCAACACATAATACAGTCCACCTGCAGCCACGCTGAAAAGAAGAACGCCGGCGGCGAGTACCAGCAGCGCGTAGTTCCTCCGTTTCCGCGCGCCGGATGCACCAGGATTGTCGCCGAGGTTTGACACCATTCTGTCATGTTACACGAAAAACAACGTGCTGGCGCGAAAAAGGGCGGCTTAAGGATCATGACGTCACACGTTTGAAATATCCATAGTCGAACGTCGGGAAGCGAGAATCAACAAGCTCAGGTTTCCTCATGCGGATATTGGTTGCGACAGACGCGTGGCATCCGCAGGTGAACGGCGTCGTCCGGACGCTGACCTCATTGGCTGCCAGCGCGTCGGCGCTTGGCGCCGAGATCGACTTTCTAACGCCGGACGGGTTTCCATCCTTTGCACTTCCGACTTACCCGGGATTGCGCGTGGCCTTGCCGAATCGGCGCGAGATCGCCCGTCGCATAGAGGCGGCATCGCCGGACGCCATTCATATTGCGACCGAGGGACCGATCGGGTGGGCGGTAAGAAGTTATTGCCGGCGCCGGAAGCTCGCTTTCACAACTTCGTATACGACACGCTTTCCGGAATACATCGCGGTACGCTCGATCATTCCGGCCAGTTTCAGCTATGCGGTGCTGCGCCATTTCCACGCGGCGGGCGCCATGACGATGGTTGCCACATCGTCGCTCAAGCAAGAACTCAACGCACGAGGTTTCAAAAAGCTCGGCTTCTGGACGAGGGGAGTGAACACCGATCTGTTTCGGCCGGACGATCCGGTCGGGCTTGATTTGCCCAGACCGATTTTTTTGACCATGGGCAGAGTCGCGGTGGAGAAAAACCTTGAGGCGTTTCTCGTCCTGGATCTGCCCGGATCCAAGGTCGTAGTCGGGGATGGACCGCAGAAGGCGGAACTGGAGCGCCGCTACCCGAACGTCAAATTCCTGGGTGAAAAAACCGGACGAGATTTGAGTGCCCATCTGGCGGCGGCAGACGTCTTTGTCTTCCCGAGCCTTACGGACACCTTCGGTGTCGTTCAACTCGAAGCGCTGGCATGCGGCACGCCTGTCGCCGCATTCCCGGTGACAGGCCCGTTGGACGTGATCGCGGATCACCCCGTTGGTGCTCTCGATATGGACCTGCGGAGCGCGTGCATCCGTGCACTCGGTATGTCGCGTGAGGCGTGCCGTAATTTTGCGCTTGAGCGTTCTTGGGAAAACAGTGCGAGGCAGTTCATCGGTAACCTGACTGCGTTGCAGCCGAGCCGTTCGCTGCGACCTGCCCGCCGGACGGTAGGCAGAAGCCCGGTGCGTAGTTAACCAATCAACAAATCGACGAAGAGACAACGAGGTAGAGTTGCTATGGCAGAAATCATCAAGCTTGACGGTAACAGGCAGTTGGATTTCGACCGCGAGATGGTCGAGCACGCCTACGATCGCTGGGCTCCGGTCTATGACCTCGTGTTCGGCGGCGTGTTTAGCAAAGGCCGCAAGGCGGCCATTCAGGCGACCAACAAGATTGGTGGCCGTGTGCTCGAGGTTGGCGTCGGAACCGGCATCTCATTGCCGCAATACGCGTCGAACCTTCGTATCTTCGGAACCGATATTTCCGAGGCAATGCTGCAAAAGGCGAAGAAGCGCGTCGCCAGTCTCCGCCTGAAGAATGTCGAGGGACTCGCGGTCATGGACGCCGAGAAACTCGAATTCCCTGACAATTCGTTCGACGTCGTGATGGCGCAATATGTCGTAACCGCGGTGCCGAATCCGGAAGCGGCGCTCGACGAGTTCGCTCGTGTGCTGCGGCCGGGCGGTGAACTGATTATCCTGACCCGGGTCAGCGCGGATGCCGGTGTACGCCGCTTCATCGAGCAGCGGTTGCAGCCGGTGGTCCGTCCGCTCGGCTTCCGGACCGCCGAGTTTGCCTGGTCGCGTTATGCGCGATGGCTGGCAGGCGCGCACGGGATTGAATTGGTAGAACGCCGTCTGGTCCCGCCGCTCGGCCATTTCTCGCTCGTCCGCTTCCGCAAGAACGATGTAGCTGCTGCCGCATAACGCGCGCAGCAGGCAGTTGCGTCATCGCGTCTCTGCGCTTCTTCATATGTCATTATGATGATGTCATATGCCAGACATCGAATCCCTGTAAACACGATCCGGAAAGATTTGGGGGAGAGAATGATCCAGAACTTCCTGCAAGAACTGCGAACCCAGCGCTGGGACGACCATCGCTTCTATCATCACAGCCGCATCAACCAGAGCCTGCACTTCGTGAGTGCCGCCAGTTTTCTGGTCGGTTATGTGATGATCTTTTTCGATCCGGTGGTGTCCGCGCTCATTGGCTGGCTGGTCTCCATGACCTCGCGCCAGGCCGGCCATTTCTTCTTCGAGCCCAAGGGTTACGACCACGTCAACCACGCGACCCATGAGCACAAGGAAGAGATCAAGGTCGGCTATAATTTGCAGCGGAAGGTCGTGCTGATGACGATCTGGGCGCTGTCACCGCTGGTGCTGTACTTTGATCCGACGCTGTTTGGCTTGTTCACGCCCTGGGCCTCGTTCGCTGATTTCACCCGGCAAGTTGCCAAGATATGGCTCGCGATCGGGATTGGTGGTCTGTTGTTCCGGACCGTCCATTTGTTCTTCATTCGCGACGTAGAGACCGGCCTTGTCTGGATGACCAAGATCCTGACCGATCCGTTCCATGATCTGAAGCTCTACCATAAGGCGCCGCTGTTCCTGCTGAAGGGCGAACTGATCGATCCCGGCCTGGAAAAGCACGTCAAGCACGCCTGAGAGCGCGTTATCACAACAACGGCTGCGGTTTACCGCGGCCGTTTTCGCGTTAACATCTCTTTAAGGATCTGGCGGCGGATGCCCTTGTTGGTGAGGGAGGCGTCGTGCCACCACCAGCCATCGCGTTTCATTTTCTCCGCAGCGGCCACGAAGCGATCGGCAACTTGCACGAAATCCGCATCCGTATAGTTCAGGCTGAAAATCAGGCGGCCGGTGCCGACCCAGCTCAGCGCAAGCCCTTCGGCCCGCAAATAGTATTGAAGCATCCAGTTGTAACGGGACGGCTCGGTATAATGCACCATCCAGATCGAAGACAGGTTGCTGACGCCGACAGGAAGATTCTGGGCAGCCAGCCTGTCGTTCAACTGCCTGGCACGCCCGTTCCAGATCTCGTCGAGCCCGTTATAGATTACGTGGAAATTGGGGCTGGCGAGCCGGCTGAGGAATTCATCCATCGCCGTCATGACGTAAGGGTGCGAATTGAAGGTGCCGCGAGCGAAGCAGACGTCGGCGGGACGATCGTCGCGGAAGCGGCGCATCAATTCCTTGCGCCCGCAGACCACCCCGACGGGAAGGCCGCCGGCGAGGCTCTTGCCATAGGTCACCATGTCGGCGTGGACGCCGAAATATTCCTGCGCTCCGCCCGCCGCGAGCCTGAAGCCGACGAATACTTCGTCGAAAATCAGCACGATACCGCGCTCGGTACAGACTTCACGCAGCGCTTTGAGCCATGCACCATAGGCGGCACGATCGAAATGGCCCTTTCGCGAACTGTCGACCAGCGCGGAATCGCCGGGCGCGTTGGCGTTGGGGTGAAGCGCCTGCAGCGGGTTGACCAGAACGCAGGCGATGTCGCGCCGCGTTCGCAGCACATGGAGCGTCCGCTCGGACATATCGGCGAGCGTATAGGTCTCGTGCGGCGAGACCGGGTTGCCTACTCCGGGCTGCACGTCGCCCCACCAGCCGTGATAGGCGCCGGCAAAACGTACCAGATGCGAGCGGCGGGTGTGATAGCGCGCGAGCCTCACCGCCTGCATCACCGCTTCGGTGCCGGACATGTGGAACGAAACTTCGTCGAGCCCGGAAATCTCGCAGAGCCGTCTGACGTTGTCGGCCACGGCGGGATGATAGGGGCCGAGTACAGGGCCGAGCGCGTGCGCGCGCTCTTCAGCGGCCGCGATGCACTCCTTGTAGAAGTCGTTGCCGAAGATGTTGACTCCATACGAGCCGGTCAGGTCGTAGAAGAGGTTGCCATCGATATCGGTAACGGTGACACCCGCCGACGACTGCATGAACGCGCCGGTGCCGAGGTGCTCCCGCACCAGCCGGCGGTACTGAAACGGCACCCGGTAGGTTTCGGTGAATTGCAGGTCGGAGATTCGTTCCGCCGCCTCGACCGTCATCTGCCGGCCCTGGGCATATCGCTCCCCATAGAGCCGCGCAAGACGGAAGAAGCCGTCCTGGCGCTGCCGGGCGACCTCAGCCGGGGCGCCGTCGGACCGGAAGAAATCGTCGTTGTCGAACTCGTAGAACGGGACCAGTCGCGCGACCATTTTGGACATCTTGGAATGTCCAGTCAGGGAGCGGTGTTTGGCCCGCGACAGCGCCAGTCGGGCGTTCAATTTGGGAAAGACTGCCGCGGCGCCGGCTATCGCAGCGGCGGACACGGACAGAATCGGAAGAGGCGAATCCATGCCATCAGCGCTAACCAGTCCTTCTAACAAATTCATGACAGTCCGTGGCCTGATCGCCGCCCTGACGCAGCAGGAAGACCTGAATTTCCTGCTGACGAACCGTATTCCGCGGGCGGCCATCACCCGGTTCATGGGGTGGTTCAGCAAAATTGAAAACCCGCTGATCCGCGATCTGTCGATCGCATGTTGGCGGCTGTTCTCCGATCTCGACTTGAGCGAGGCGAAAAAGACCAATTTCAAGAGCCTGCACGATTGTTTCACCCGCGAATTGCGGCCCGGCCTGCGTCCGTACGACCCGGATCCGTCGATCGTGGCCAGCCCCTCTGACGCCATCGTCGGCGCGTTCGGCCGGATTGAGGATACTGAGCTGTTTCAGATCAAGGGCGCGCCTTATTCCCTGCTGGACCTGCTCGGCGACCCCGCGTTGGTGGAGCAGCACCGCAACGGACGCTTCATCACCTTGCGGCTGACCTCCAGCATGTATCACCGTTTTCACGCGCCGCAGGATTGCCGGATCGAGCAGGTTACGTTCATTCACGGCGATGTCTGGAACGTCAATCCGATCGCGCTGAAGCGGGTCGAACGGCTGTTCTGCAAGAACGAGCGGGCGGTTCTCCAGACGCGGCTGCAAACCGGCGAAGCTCTGACGTTGGTGCCGGTGGCGGCGATCCTGGTTGCAAGCATCCGGCTGCATTTTCTTGACGTTGTTCTCAACGCGCAAACGCGCGGTCCGGTAGCCTTCGCTTGCGATACTAGCGTGCGCAAGGGCGATGAACTGGGTTGGTTCGAGCACGGATCGACGATCATCGTGCTGGCGCCAGGGTATTTCGAATTTTGCGAAAACGTAGTGGAATCCGGCCGAATTCGCGCCGGCCAACCGTTGATGCGCAATCCCTCCGTGCGATCGGCCTAAACGCCGGGCCAAACGGACCTGTGCCAATCTCGATTTTGCCACCACACGTCCCTATATAGCCGCGGTCGAAACCCGAATCGAAATCGAGACATGGGACGAGAAATGGCGCGGGCGCCTGTGCTGGCGGCGGGAGGCATCGTGCTGCGGCAGGGAGAAAACCCGCTGATCGCGGTGGTGCGGCTGCGCAAGCGCAATGAATGGGTGCTTCCCAAAGGCAAGCTCGATGACGGCGAAACGCCGCGCGACGCCGCCGAGCGCGAGGTGCTGGAAGAAACCGGGCATGACGTCTCGGTCCATGAGTTTCTCGGGACGCTGGTCTATGAGTCCGGCGGACGTTCCAAAGTCGTTCACTACTGGCGCATGGAAGCCAATGGCGGCCAGACCCATGACCTGATGGACGATGTGAAGGCCGTCGAGTGGCTGCCGCTCGACGGAGCGGTCGAACGGCTCTCTCGCGGCTACGAGCGAGCGTTTCTCGCCAATGTCGGTCCGCTTGCGCTGGAGGCGGCTGCGCTTTCCCAGTTCGCGCGGCGGCCCAGGGCGAAGCAGCCTGCGCTGGAAAAGCGCCGCGGCCGTCAGGTTGCTGCGGCCGAACCGCCGTTCGCAGCGTCAATTCCGGAGCTTCCGCAGCCCGATTTGACTTCGGCGGACGCGCAGGATGAGCGCCAATTTGCCGCAAACGATGTCATTGAAGCCGAATCGCCCGCCGGTCCGACGGAGTCCCGGATGGCAACGTCATTTGCGGAAGCAGCTTCGGCGGCGGCCGTGCCGCCTGAGGCCGGTAACGGCGAGGAGGTGGCGGCTGCTCGAGGTCGGCCCGCCAGTGTGGTGCAGAAGGTGCAGGACTGGCTGCGGCGCGTCGTCCGGCCCGATCGTAAGGCGTTTTTGCCTTGATGTCTGGAGATTATCGATTCCGCTCCAGATCATCCTTTGAGCGCAATTTCCAGTGTTCGATGATCCGGAATCGCGAATCCTGGGTTTCCTGGCGGAATAGCGCGATGCGATCGATCGGCAGTGTTTCAAGACCGATTGCGGAAAAGCGATTCCGCAGCATCGTCACGACAGGCTCGCGTCGCGCAGCGTCAAGCCGGCCGGTCAACGTCATGTGGAAGCGAAAGTCTTCCATCACGTAAGGGTATCCCCAGCGATCGAGATGCTCGCATTGCCTCGGCGTCAACTGCGAGGGATTTCGCCGCGCCCGATCGTCTGCCGTCAGCGGGGCGCGGAATGAATCGAATTCGCTGGTACAGTCTGCAGCGAACTGCTCGAGTTCGGCCGATGGTTCGGCGGGCACCACGGCGATAAAGCCACTGATCGAATTGACCACGGGTTTTATGACCGGAATGGTCCGGGCTAGGCCGGCGAACGCTTCGCTTGCCGCAAGAAGCCCAGCTTCGGTTTTACCTTGCGCCAGTGACAGCGGCGCCTTCAGCGTGGCATGAAAGCCATATTTTCGCGGATCGCGCGTCAGGTCGCGCCAATCCGGTGCGTCCTGCACGACGCCATCCGGAAACGGCAATTCCTCGCCGCTAAAGGCGTCATAGCCGAGCAGCTGCGCGCCAAAGCGATCGAGATCGCTGCCGGGCGCAGATACATAATAGATCGCATAACGGGGGAAGGTTGCCATCTCTGTAGAATAGAGCCGCGTCACGCGGCTGCAACTGCTTTGCGTGGGGCGGCGGACGAATGGGTCAGGCGGTTCGCCGCCGTGAGATGAACGAGGCGCCCAGCAGCGATGACAGCGATAATGCGTGGCCGCAGCGGAATATCATCATCGACCAGAATGATGTCGGCGCGAAATCCCGCTGTCAGAACTCCGCGGTCGGAAAGACCCGCAGCCCGGGCTGGCGCCGCCGATATCAAGTCCCAGGCTTGGGCAAGCGGCAGCACACCATCGGCGGCAAGGCGGAACGCGGCCAGCATTTGCGCCGGATAATAATAGTCGGATGCGAGGATCGAGCATAAGCGCTTGGCGATCATGTCGGACGCCTTGGTCCACCCGGTGTGGCTGCCGCCGCGTACGACATTGGGTGCGCCGAACACGATGAAGTCACCGCCGTCGGCGGCCTCGCGGGCGGTCTCCTCGTTGATGGGGAATTCGGCGATGCCGACGCCCTGCGCGCGAAAGGCCTTTCGCATGTCGGGACTTTCGTCGTCATGCGACAGCATTCGAACGCCGGCGTCGCGCGCCGCCTTCGCCAGCCGCGCAATCGATGCCGGGACATCGTGGCCGCGGGACACGACGCGCTCCACCAGATCATCGAACGCCTCGCTCGAAAGACCGGTGCGTTCGACCATGCGGCTTCGCTTTTGCGGCTTGGCAAGGCTGGCGACCGTTGAATCCATGTGGTCGTTGAACGCCAGCAGATCGATGCGCCCGTCGGACAGCCACTGGCAGATATCGGCTTCGGCGTCGAGATTGTAGGTCTCTTGGCGCAGGTGAAAGCGGGTGTCTGCCGCGAGTTGCGGCCGGATCGTCTCGATGGCCTCGATCAGGCGCCGGGCATTGTCCGCGCTACGCAGGCCCGGCTCCCAAGACCATGTCGTGGCATGAAAGACCGTGGTGATGCCATTTCCGATTGCCTGCCGGTCGCTGTCGGCCAGCGCCACATCCACCGGGAAATCGACGCCGGGGCGGGGCATCATCTGCCGCTCGAAGGCATCGCCATGCAGGTCGACGATGCCGGGCAGTATCTTCAGGCCGCGCGCGTCGATATTGAGCACACCACGACCATGCTCCGAGGCCACGGCGTGGATTTTGCCGTTCGCGACTCGCAGCGAGGACTCAAGAAACTCTCCGCCGAGAAGTGCACGGCCGCCTTCGATCGATATGTCCATTACGATACCGCACTTCGTCGTTGCCCAGGCGTCCGCTCGGAGGTGGTCGCCGCCTCGTACTTGGCGAGAAAATCCTCGACCGTCAGCTTTCGGAAATCGGGCAGGGCGCTGCGCAGCGTCTCATGGTCCCAATCCCACCACGCAAGCGCTGCCAGCCGGTTGGTGACGGTCTCGGGAAACCGGCGTCTGATCGTCCGCGCAGGATTTCCCGCCACGACGGTGTAGGCAGGGACGTCCTTGGTCACGATGGCGCCTGCGGCGACCGCGGCGCCGGTGCCGACGCTGCGGCCGGGCAGCACGATGGCGCCGTGACCGATCCAGACATCGTGGCCGATATGAACGCGATACCCGCGCCGCCACTCGAAGAATTCAGCTTCGTCGCTCTCTCCCGGAAAGTAGGCGCTGGCACGATAGGTGAAATGCGCCTGCGAGGCTCGCTGCATGGGATGATTACCGGGATTGATCCGGGTCATTGCCGCGATCGAGCAAAATTTACCGATCGTGGTGTAAGTGATCTGCGCATCGTTCACGACATAGGAATAGTCGTCCATCGTCACGTCATGCAGGATGGTGCGCGCGCCGACCTCGCAATAGGTACCCAGTCTGGTCTCATGCAATTTCGCGGATGGATCGATCGTCGGTTCAACCGAAAGCATTTTGCCGGCCATGCGAGCCTTCCCGAGCGATGGATACTGATCCCGGATACGAACCAAGGCTGCACGTCATCGACATGCTTGATGACATTGTCATGACATTCGCGTGGCGGAGGTCGACTGTGAACCGTGATTTCACCACAGCGTGACTGTCACACAACTGTAAAATTCAGACGTTAGCCATGAATGCTCGCTACGCGCTCTGGAGCATTGCATGCTGGTGGTGGAAGGTTTGACGTGCCGGTTCGGCACAAAAGCCGCGGTTGACAATGCATCGTTCTCCATCGCGCCGGGCGGTTTTGTTGGCGTGATCGGCCGGTCCGGCGCCGGCAAGTCGACGTTGCTCCGGATGATCAACCGCCTCGCCGAGCCCTCCGAAGGACGGATACTGTTTGAAGGTGTGGATGTGACGGCGTTGCGCGGCAGGGATCTGCGGCAATGGCGCGCACGATCGGCGATGATCTTTCAGCAGTTCAATCTGGTCGGCCGGCTCGACGTGCTGACCAACGTCTTGATGGGCCGGCTTGCCGAAATCCCATCATGGCGGTCGCTGACGCAGCTTTGGCCCGAAGAGGACCGGGCGCTCGCCATGTCGGCCCTTGAGCAGTTCGATATGGGTTCACTTGCCGCGCAACGCGCCGACCAGCTCTCGGGCGGCCAGCAGCAGCGTGTAGCGATTGCCCGCGCGCTGGTCCAGGAGCCGGACATCATCCTCGCCGACGAGCCGATCGCCTCGCTTGATCCCCGCAATACGAGAATTGTGATGGATGCGCTGTTGCGCATCAACAAGCACTTCGGGATCACGGTGCTCTGCAACCTGCACTCGCTCGACCTGGCGCGGACCTATTGCGATCGCCTGATCGGGATGGCCTCCGGCCGCGTGGTGTTCGATGGCGCGCCGGCGAAGCTGACAGATCACATCGCGCGAGAGCTCTACGATCTCGAAGCCAACGAAGTGATGGGTACAACGCCAGGTGAAGCGCCCGACGGTTCAACCGTTCCGGCTCTCGGCTCGGCTGCCGCGGCCTGAACACCCCGTGTTCATCATCGAGCGTTCCGCGCGTATCGCAAGCGATCGACTTCAGCATCAGGAAAAGAGGCGTCATGATCAATCGTCGTATGATTCTTGCCAGCGCAGCCGCGCTGGCATTTGCCGCTAACCCCGCATCGGCGCAGGACTGGAAGACGAAGTATCCGGAATTGACGTTCGCGGTGGTGCCCGCCGAGAACGCCTCCGGCGTCACCGAGCGCTGGACGCCTTTCGCCGCCTATCTGTCGAAGGAACTCGGTGTGAAGGTGAACCTGCGTATTGCCAATGATTATGCTGCCGTCATCGAAGGCCAGCGCGCCGGCAACATCCATATCGCGAGCTATGGTTCGGCATCATTCGCCCGCGCCCGGCTGACCGGCGTCAAGACCGATGCCTTCGCCAACGACATCAATTCCGACGGCAGCACCGGCTATTATTCGATGTTCTTCGTGAAGGCGACCAGCCCCTACAAGAGCATTGACGACTTGAAGGGCAAGAACCTCGGCCTCGTCGATCCGAACTCGACCTCCGGCAACAACGTGCCCCGGTTTGAGCTCAACAAGATGGGCATTGGCGACGCCGAGGGCTATTTCGGCAAGGTCGTCTTCACCGGAAGCCACGAAAACGCCATGCTGGCGCTGGCGCAGGGCACCGTGGATGTCGCTGCCAATCAATGGACCAGCGACGACGACTCGACCCTTGCCCAGATGCTGCACAAGGGCATGCTGAAGAATGCCGACGGTACACCGATGAAGAAGGATGATTTCCGGATTATCCACAAATCGGCGCCGATCATCAACGGGCCCTATGCCTACAGCTCCGATCTTCCGGAAGATCTGAAAGCTGCCATCGCCAAGGCATTCACCGAAGCCCCGACCAAGGACAAAGCTGCTTTCGACCGGCTGTCCGATGGTCAGAAGAAGGGCTTCCATCCTGCCACGACGAAGGATTGGGACGGCACCATCGAACTGATCAAGTTCGTGGATAGCCTTCGCAAGAAGAAGGCTTCCTGATCGCAATCCAGGACAGAAAGCCGGGTTCGCATAACCTGGCTTTCCGCTGTTTGGCCTTATCAAAGCACCGCAATGGCAGTCGCAGTCTCCATTCTTCCGGAGCAACAGCTAAAAGCCCTCAACCAGTCGTACCGGAAGGCGGTGGCGCGCAAGCGCCTTCGGCTCATGATAGCAGCGGCGGTGTTTTTCGCGGCGCTGCTCGTCGCCGCAGTCGGCGCCGAGGTGAACCTCAAGACGTTATTTACACACTTTGGAAACTTCATCGGCTATTTTGATCGCATATTCACACTGGAGGATGGCACCCGGGTCTGGACCAACATCGGCGAGTGGTTCTGGGGTTGGCGCAAATGGCTCTGGATGCTCGGTGAGACGATTCTCATCAGCTATGTCGGAACCCTGTTTGGGGCGATGCTGGCCTTTGCACTGAATTTTTTCGCGGCTGAGAACACCTCGCCGGCGCCGTGGCTGCGCTTCGTCGTCCGCCGTGTCCTGGAATTTGCCCGCACCGTTCCCGGCATCGTGTTTGCGCTGATCTTTGTCATCGCATTCGGTCTCGGTCCGATGGCAGGCGTCCTGGCGATTGCCATCCACTCGACTGGTGCGCTCGGCAAGCTGTTTTCCGAGATCGTGGAAAATGCCGACATGAAACCCGTGGAAGGGGTGCGGTCCACCGGCGCGAGCTGGGTCTCCTGCATGCGCTTTGCGGTGCTGCCGCAGGTCGCGGCCGGCTATGCCAGCAACGCCTTGCTGCGCTTCGAGATCAACGTCCGCGAGGCGTCCGTGATGGGCTTCGTCGGTGCCGGCGGCATCGGCCAGGAACTCGTCGTCGCGATCCGGAAATTCTATTATTCCGACGTCAGCGCGATCCTGCTGACCATCATCGTCACGGTCTTTGTCATCGATATCGGTACCGGCTGGATCCGCGGCCGGCTGTTCGGCAGGGATGCCCGCGCATGACCCAATTGCCGGCCCCCGATCGTGAGCGGCTTCGCGCGCGTTATCCGGAAGTGTTTGACCGGCCGGTTTCCGCGCGACTGGCTACGCCGGCGATGCTGCTTGGCGCCTTTGCCATTTTTGTGTTCGGGCTGGTCGACCTCGACTTTTCGCCGGCGCGGCTTCTCTCCGGCCTCCATCAGCTCGGCTGGATCACGATGATGATGATCCCGCCCGATCCCGGCTCCTCGCTCCCGGCCTATCTGGTCGCGCTCGGAGAAACCCTGTCGATCGCGCTGCTCGGCACCACCATCGCCGCCGTCTTTGCATTGCCGGTCAGCCTGCTGGCGGCAAAGAACATCGTGCCCTCCAGCATCTTCCGATTTCCGGTCCGCCGGTTTCTCGACTCGATCCGTGGTGTCGATACGCTGATCTGGGCGCTGGTCTGGATCAACGTCGTTGGCCTTGGGCCGTTTGCCGGCGTGCTGGCGATTGCGGTGTCGGATTTCGGCGCCTTCGGCAAGCTATTCTCGGAAGCCATCGAAACCGCCGACAGGAAGCAGGTTGAAGGTATCCGGGCCTCCGGCGGCAATGCGCTGCACGAAATACGCTTCGGCCTGATGCCGCAGGTACTGCCCGTCATCGCCGGACAGGTCCTCTATTTCATCGAATCGAATACCCGTTCGGCGACCATCATCGGCATCGTCGGGGCCGGCGGCATCGGCCTGCAACTGGCCGAGCAAATCCGCGTGCTGGAATGGCAGAAGGTGTCGTTCCTCATTCTCATGATCCTGATCGCGGTTGCCGCGATCGACTGGATTTCCGGCAAGCTGCGCTTTGCGATCATCGGGCGGCGTGCGGTCGCGTGATAGCGCCGAGTTAGCCGTTTTCAACCACGAATTCGACGCGCTCGGCGGCGAAGCGTGCATGGGTGGTCAGCAACGGCTTGCCGTCGGCATCGACATCGGTGCTGTCCACCACAAGAATCGGGCGTCCCAGCGCGAGATCGAGCCGTATCGCGTCAGCTGCGTCTACGATGGCCGCCGTGACGCGGGTCGAGGCCCGGCGATAGTCGCGGATGCCGTAATGTGCCAGCAATTTGGTGGTCGAGCGTACGCGTTCATAGATGCGCCCGGCCTCGGGAAAGCGCTCTGCGGCAAACCAGGTCGTGCCGACGCAAATCGGCGAGCGGTCGGCCAGCCGCAGTGCTTCGATCCGGATCAACGGGGCGCCGGTCTTCAGGCCAAGCTGGCGCGCCAGTTCACGCGTGGCAGGTTCTTCGGAAGCGGCGATCAATCGCCCGCGTGGCTCACGCCCGCCGGCGCCGACGATTTCGGAGAAGCGCGTGCGTGAGCGCAGGGGGTAGGCGAGCCGCGGCGCCTCCACATAGGTGCCACTGCCACGCTCGGCGCGCACCAGGCCGCGCTCGGCCAGCGCCGCTAGCGCCCGGCGCACCGTGTGACGGTTGACGCGATAGATCTCGGCGATCTCGATTTCGCCGGGCAATCGTTCGCCTGCGGCGAAGCCACCATCGGCGATACCCCGCTCGATCCCGTCGGCGACTTGCCGCCATAACGCCACGCCTGAGGCGGTGTCCTGCATGCTCATGGCGCGGAAAGGCCGCAGAAGGGCATTGGAAAAATCGTCCTCTTGTCACGAAACAGTCATGGCGTTTCATTATCAAGTTGTCTAGTATCATAGACAACTTAATTCCGGCAAGGCCGATATGACCGAAGGTGGCGCAAGCAACAGAAGCGAAGACGGCCGCAAGGCGGCGATGACGGTACTCGCACATTCCGATTCGGCCGAAATTGCCGAGCGCCTGGAGGCGATCGCTTTGCCGGCCCACGAAGATCTGCGGGAACCGGAGAATGGCCTCGTCATGGTGCGCGGTCGCATCGGTGGCGACGGCGCGTCGTTCAATCTTGGCGAAGCTACGGTATCGTGCGCCGCCGTGAGGCTTTCGACTGGCGAAGTGGGTTTCGGATACGTGCTCGGCCGCGATCGCCAGAAAGCGCGGATGATCGCGCTGTGCGACGCCCTGGTGCAATCAACTGAGTTTGCGGACGCGGTCGAACTAGACGTTCTCGCGCCGCTGCGCGCGGCCATGATCTCGAGGCGTAACCGAAAAGCCGCGGAGACCGCGGCGACGAGGGTCGATTTCTACACGTTGATGCGTGGTGAATGAGGGCTTAGCGATGACAACAATTGCCGAACTGCCAGCAGGATTCGCGGACAAGGTATTGTCGGCGCAATCGACTTTCCGTTCGGTGATGGATGCGATGGCGCGCCCGGGTAGCGTTCAGCGCATTGCGGCCGCCGCCGGCACTCCCGCGGCGATGATGCGTGGCGCTGCGGCCATCGCGCTGACATTGTTCGATCACGACACGCCAGTCTGGCTCGATGCGTCGATGTTGGAAACGCCGGACGTATCGAAATGGCTCAAGTTTCATACCGGTGCGCCGATCGTGGGGGATTCGTCTGTCTGTAACTTTGCGGTGATCGGCGAGCCCCGTGCTCTACCAGCCCTCGACAGGTTCGCTTTTGGCACCAACGAATATCCGGATCGTTCTACGACATTGATCCTGCAGGTCGAGAGTCTGACGCAAGGTCCCGCCCTGGAACTGTCCGGTCCCGGCATCGACGGTATGGCCGTCTTGCAGGCCGCGATCGAACCGGCGGACCTGATCGAGCGGCTTGCCATCAATGCCGTGCTGTTTCCGCGCGGCATCGATGTCGTGCTGGTCCATGACGACACGATTGTCGCGATACCGCGCACCACGCGGATCGTCGCGAAGGGAGGCTGAAGCATGTATGTCGCCGTCAAGGGAGGCGAACGCGCCATCGAGAACGCGCATCGGCTGCTGGCGCATGAGCGCCGCGGTGAACGGAGCGTTCCCGAAGTATCGCTGGAGCAGATTTCGGGGCAGCTGAGCCTCGGCGTCGATCGTGTCATGACCGAGGGCTCACTATATGATCGCGAGCTCGCGGCGCTAGCCATGAAGCAGGCGCGCGGCGATATGATCGAGGCGATCTTTCTGGTCCGTGCCTTCCGCGCGACATTGCCGCGCTTCGGCGCGACCGAGCCGGTCGATACCGGAAAGATGCAGGTGCGCCGCCGGATTTCCTCGACCTTCAAGGATATTCCGGGCGGCCAGATTCTCGGGCCCACCTTCGATTACACCCATCGTCTGCTCGATCCGCAACTCGGCGAAGGCCTCATTCCCGAGCCGCCCGCGATGTCAGACGTATCGCCCGCGACGATGCTGCGCGTCACCGATATTCTAGGTCGCGACGGTCTGATAGAGTCGTCGCCCAAGGCCGATGCCGACGCGCCCGTCGGCGATCTCACGCGTGAGCCGCTGAGCTTTCCCGCCGATCGCGATCTGCGGCTGCAGAATCTGGCGCGGGCCGACGAGGGTTTTCTGCTGGCGCTAGGTTACTCCTCGCAGCGGGGCTACGGCCGCAATCATCCCTTTGCCGCCGAAATTCGCTTCGGCGAGGTCGAACTGGAGTTCATGGCCGAAGAGGTCGGCTTCGCTGTGCCGCTCGGCTCGATCGCGCTCACCGAATGCCAGATGGTCAATCAGTTCAAGGGATCGGCTGTGGAAGCGCCGTGCTTTACGCGTGGCTATGGTCTCGCGTTCGGACAGAGCGAACGCAAGACAATGTCGATGGCGCTGGTCGATCGCTCGTTGCGTGCCCGCGATCTCGGGGAAGAGGTTGTCGCGCCTGCTCAGGATGAAGAGTTCGTGATGTCGCATTCCGATAACGTGCAGGCGACGGGTTTTGTCGAACATCTCAAGCTGCCGCATTATGTGGACTTCCAGTCCGAACTTGGCCTGTTGCGCAAACTGCGCAAGGAGTTCGCCGAGGCTGCGGCCGCGTCCTCGCCGATGCAGGAGGCCGCCGAATGAACGGGCCGGCCTACAACTTCGCCTATCTCGACGAGCAGACCAAGCGCATGATCCGCCGCGCAATCCTGAAGGCGATCGCGATTCCCGGCTATCAGGTACCGTTCGCCAGTCGCGAAATGCCGATGCCCTATGGATGGGGAACCGGCGGCGTGCAGGTGACGGCGGCGATCCTCGGGCCCGCCGACGTACTGAAGGTGATCGACCAGGGCTCTGACGACACCACCAATGCGATCTCGATCCGCAAGTTCTTTTCGAAAACGGCCGGCGTTGCGAACACGACAAGCACGGCTGATGCGACCGTAATCCAGACTCGGCATCGGATTCCCGAAGCATCGCTGCATGGCGGACAGGTGCTGGTCTATCAGGTGCCAATTCCAGAGCCACTGCGTTTCCTGGAGCCGCGCGAGACCGAAACGCGGCGCATGCATGCGCTCGGCGAATATGGGCTGATGCATGTCAAACTTTACGAAGACATCGCCCGCTTCGGCCATATCGCGACCTCCTACGCCTATCCGGTGAAGGTCAATGCGCGTTACGTGATGGACCCGTCGCCGACGCCGAAATTCGACAATCCCAAGATGGATAATTGTCCCGCGTTGCAGCTGTTCGGCGCCGGCCGCGAGAAACGTATCTATGCTATCCCACCCCATACGTCGGTGGTTTCACTCGATTTCGAGGACCATCCGTTCACGCGCTATCGGTTCGATGCGCCCTGCGCGCTGTGCGGGGCCGAGGATTCCTATCTCGATGAAATCGTCACCGACGACAAGGGCGGCCGGATGTTTGTCTGTTCCGATACCGATTACTGCGAGACCCGCCAGGCCTCGGGTCATCGCGGCACCGAAAGCGCAGCTCCGCACAAGGAGAGGGCGCATGGCTGAGAACGAGAGTGCCACGCAGGACAATGATAGGCCCTTGCTGGTCGCCGAAGGCCTGAGCAAGGCCTACGGTCGTCTCATGGCCTGTCGCGACGTATCCTTTGCGCTCTATCCCGGCGAGGTGCTGGCGATCGTCGGCGAATCCGGGTCGGGCAAGTCGACGCTGCTGCAATTGCTGTCGACGCAGCTCGCGCCAAGCGCGGGGCGGGTATCGTACCGGATGCGCGACGGGGTGATGCGCGATCTTGCTGTGCTGGGCGAAGCCGAGCGCCGGTTTCTGTTTCGCACCGACTGGGGCTATGTGCACCAGGATCCCGCGCTGGGATTGCGGATGGCGGTATCGGCCGGGGCCAATGTCGGTGAGCGGCTGATGGCGGTGGGCTGGAACCATTATGGCCGTATCCGCGACACCGCGTCATCCTGGCTGGAGCGTGTCGAGATCGATATTGGGCGCATCGACGATGCGCCGCGGACCTATTCGGGCGGCATGCGGCAGCGGTTGCAGATCGCGCGCAACCTGGTTACGGAGCCGCGTCTGGTATTTATGGATGAGCCGACCGGTGGGCTCGACGTGTCGGTGCAGGCGCGCCTGCTCGATCTGATGCGCAACCTGGTGGGCGAGTTGAACCTTGCGGCGATCGTCGTAACCCACGATCTCGCTGTGGCCCGGTTGCTGTCGCACCGGGTGATGGTGATGAAGGGCGGTCGCGTCATCGAGACTGGGCTGACCGATCAGGTGCTTGACGATCCGCGCGAGCCCTATACCCAGTTGCTCGTCTCTTCGATTTTGCCGGCATGAGGACGCAAATGTCTGCGATGATCGAAATCAGCAATGCGGAAAAGACCTTCGTCATGCATTTGCAGGGCGGAGTCGAGCTGCCGGTCGTTGCCGGCGTTTCGTTTGACGTCGGGCCGGGCGAATGCGTGGTGCTGTCCGGCCCCTCGGGCGCGGGTAAATCCTCGATCCTCAAAATGATCTTCGGCAACTATCGCTGCGATGGCGGGCGCATCGGTATCCACCATCAGGGTGTTCAGATCGATCTCGCAAAGGCCGAGCCGCGGCAAATCCTCAGCGTGCGCCGTGCCACCATCGGCTATGTCAGCCAGTTCCTGCGGGCGGTGCCGCGGGTGGCGACTATCGATGTGGTGGCCGAACCGTTGATCGTAAACGGCATAGCGCGTGCCGAGGCGCGCGACAGGGCAGGGCAGCTGCTGCGTCGTCTCAACATTCCCGAACGGCTGTGGGCGCTGCCGCCATCGACATTTTCGGGCGGCGAGCAGCAGCGCGTCAACATCGCGCGTGGCTTCATTTCCGATCTGCCGATCCTGCTGCTGGACGAGCCGACCGCCTCGCTCGATGCGGCCAATCGCGCCGTGGTGGTCGGGTTGATTGAAGAAAAGAAACGCCGGGCCGTCGCCATGGTCGCGATCGTCCACGACGATGAAATCCGCCATTTGATCGCCGACCGCATCGTCGACGTGACTTCATTTGCCGCGGCTGCATAAAGGAAGACAACTAACATGGCTTTGACCGGGTCCGACACCGTCATTGGCAACGCCAGGATCGTTCTGGCGGATCGCGTCATCGAACGCGGCTGGGTCGCTGTCGCCGATGGTCGCATCGCTGAGTATGGTGAGGGCAGCGCGCCTGCGGGCAGCGAGGATGTTGCCGGCGATCTGATTATGCCCGGCTTGATTGAACTACATACCGATCATCTCGAAGCGCACTACGTGCCACGCCCGAAAGTATTCTGGGACCCGATTGCGGCCGTTGTTTCCTATGACGGGCAGTTGGCGACGTCGGGCATCACCACGGTATTGGATTCGTTGCGGGTCTGGCGCGAGGATGGCGCCGAGGAGGTCGATGGCAGGGCTGGCCTGCTGGCCGCGTCGATCGCTTCGGCGCGCGATGCCAATTTGCTGCGGGCCGATCATTTCTTGCATCTGCGTTGCGAAATTCCGATGCCGAGTGTGGTCGAGGAGGCCAAGGAACTCATCGGGCGTCCAGATGTGCGTCTGATGTCGCTGATGGATCACACGCCGGGACAGCGCCAGTTTCGCGATGAGGGCAAGCTGCGCGATTACTACCGCGGCAAAGGCGCCGGCATGACCGATGCCGAACTCGACATCCTGTTCGAACGGCGCTTCGCCTACCAGAAGGCGTACGCGGCAACCAATATGCGCGAGATCGTCGCGCTGGCGCATCAGTATGAGATCCCGCTCGCCAGTCACGACGACACCACCGAGGAAAACGTCGTCGATGCAGTCCGTGACCGGGTTTCCGTCGCGGAATTTCCGACCACGATGGAAGCCGCGCGTGGATTGCATCGGGCCGGCATCGGCATCCTGATGGGCGCGCCGAATGTGGTGCGCGGCGGCTCGCATTCGGGCAATATCGCGGCGGTCGATCTCGCCCGCGAAGGACTGCTGGATATCCTTTCCTCGGATTACATTCCCTCGAGCCTATTGATGGCGGCACTGCAATTGCCGCAACGTGTGCCGGCCATCGATCTTGCTTCCGCCGTGCGCACCGTTACCAAGACGCCTGCCGAGGCGGTCGGGCTTGCCGATCGGGGCGAGGTTGCAATTGGCAAGCGGGCGGACCTGATCCGCGTGCATGTCGCGCGCGACATTCCGGTGGTCCGCAGCGTCTGGCGGGAAGGACATCGCGTGGCGTGACGGAAACGCCGACCATATCCGGTCCTCGGCCGGCCACGATCGGACCGGGCCGCCTTGTTTTGGTCGTCGGTCCTAGCGGTGCCGGAAAGGATACGCTCTTGAAGCTGGCGCGGACTGCCTGCGCCGATGACGGCAACATCGTCTTTCCGCGCCGCGTGGTGACACGCGAAGCTTCGCCCTTTGAAGACAATGAACAGATAACCCATGATGCCTTCCGTCATGCGCTCGCGCGAGGCGAGTTTGCGATGCATTGGGAAGCGCATGGCCATTGTTATGCCCTGCGCCGCCCGATCGAAGACGATATCCGCGCCGGGCGCACAGTGATCGCCAACATCTCGCGCACGGTAATCGACGCGTTGCGCCGCGCCTACACCGATGTCACGGTGGTTTCGATCACGGCGCCGCCTGAAATTCTCGCCGAACGCCTAGCAGCGCGGGCGCGTGGCAGCGACGGCCGTATCGAAGACCGGATTCGACGTACCGTGGATCGCGTTGCCGCCGAGTCTGATATCGTTATCAGTAATGTCGGCAGTGCCGACACGAACGCGAGCAGGCTGATTCAGATCATCCAGGGCAGGTGAGGCCGCGTGACGACGCGCCGATATCAGGAGGACGCAATGTCGATCATTGCATCGATCGAACAGCTTGAGACGATCTACGGTCAGCCGAACGAAGCTTCCACGGTCAAGGTCGCCGACCGTATCACGCCGCTCTATCGTGTGCTGATCGACAGATCGCCGTTCGCGGCGATGGCGACCTGCGGACCGGAAGGCCTGGATTGCTCGCCGCGCGGTGATCGGACCGGCCTGGTTCGCATTCATGACGAAAAAACGCTGATGATGCCGGACCGTCGCGGCAACAACCGGGTCGACTCGTTGCGTAACATCGTGCGCGATCCCAGGATCGCCCTGTTGTTCCTGATCCCGGGTTCTGGAAGTACGCTGCGCGTCAACGGCCGGGCGCGGGTGTCAGCCGATGCAGATCTGCTTGCGTCCTTCGAGGTGGACGGTAAGGCACCACGTACCGTCATCGTCATGACCGTAGATGAGGTCTATTTTCAGTGTGCCCGCGCCATCGTCCGTTCGGATCTTTGGAATCCCGACAAGCGGGTCGATCCGAAAAGCTTGCCGACGCCGGGCCGGATCCTTGCCGACATGAGCGAGAACCGCGTCGGTGGCGATCGGTACGATCAGGAATGGCCGGATCGCGCGCGGCAGACGATGTGGTGACGCACCACTGCGATCAACATCCTTTTCACGGTGCACGTCGTGGACCACGTGACCATGCCGTTTCAGGCGGCGCCAGCCAGGCGCGGCGCTTCAGCGTTCGCGTAGTGTCCTCGAGGCCGCTCTGCCAATGTTCGCGCATCGAGGTTGCGGAGAACTCATGATCCTTTGAATCTGCTTCCTAAGCTTTCTGCTGATAGATCATCTGCAAGATCGTGATCTCCGGGAGGCAGGCGAGACCGTCGCGCGCTCATGCTCGGTCAACTGTTCGTCCGGAATCTCAGCAGGCCTTCTGTCGATCCGCCTTCAGATTGTTGATGCGCTTGCAGACATCGGTGTCATGGCGGGCGCGTGACGAGCAGATGATGTCCTTGTGGCGGGCCAGAACCTCATGAATATCGCGGGGTAGCACGCCACGCGCACTGAACAGGTCGACCTGGAACACCCGTAAGTTCATCTTATCGTCCTGGTCCAGCAAATGCGGTAGCGGCGTGTTGGAGACGATGCCGCCATCCCAGAAGCGGTGGGTAACGACGAAGCAGCCACGCTTGCGACATTGTCAAAAACACAGATCAATCTGAGGCTGATACCGGGTGCGGATGGCCGCGCCGAAATATGCGAGTTGGTTGTGGTTGCGATCGATCTGGTCGACATCAACGTCAAGGGATCCTGGTCGGCTCCCACCGGCTCCACCTCATACCCACGCTAATGCACCGGTGGCCGACCTTCCGGTAAGGCGTGATTGGCGCGCATCATTTCCTCGCGGACCTGACGTTGCCCTACGGCCGCGTGGTCCACGACTACAACAAGCAGGACGAGGATCTTGCTGAGGCCGCTGAATAGCGATCTGACACATCTCTGTAACATAGATGTCATTCTATACGGGCGGGTTCGGCCGTTGGGGGCTGGAGGCTAAGCCGACACCCTCCGGGCACGACTCATTCGCTGATTGGAATGCACATGTTGGTTGCGTTTCGGCTGAATTCCACGGTGTCCGATGCAGGCTGAAACATCAATCGCTCAGGTCTTACCGGACCAAGATCCCGGCCGGCCATCGAATCCGCCTGCACCGATCGCCGGACTGGTCTGGGCATTTCGTATCCTGCCTGACGGCAGTTCGGAACCGTTGGCAATCGACCAGCCGATAGCGCTGGTTCATGGTGGATTGCTCTGGCTGCACTTCAATCTGGCCGATGCGCGGGCGTTACAGTGGTTGGCCTTGGAACCGCCTGAAATTCCGGCTCAGGCCCGGACGCTGCTGCTTTCGAAGGACAGCTACCAGCAGCTCCATACCACCAACGATAGTGTCTATGGCGTAATTTCCGACCTGCTGCGCGATATCGGCGATGCAACGGAAGAGACCGGCTATCTCCGCTTCGTCATGACCGAGCGGTTCCTCGTCAGTGGGCGACATCACGCGCTTTGCGCGGTTGACGCCACGCGCCGGGCGCTCGAAGACGGACATCGCATCGAAAGCGTTGCAGCGCTGCTCGAAACGATTGTCGAGAATGTCGCTGACACCATGGACCGCATCGCCGAACGCCTCGCGGAGTCGCTCGACGAAATCGAGGAGCAGGTGCTGTCCGAGGACGCCGTGGATCTGCGCCAAAATCTCGGCCGGTTGCGCAGGACATGCGTTCGCCTGCACCGCCAGCTTTCCGGGTTGCGGATCGTTTTTCATCGCCTGGAGCAGAGGCGTATCGATGAACTGAAACCCGCCTTGCAGCTGCGCGCCGGAAAACTCGCGCAGCGTCTCGATGGCCTCGATCACACCGTGGTGGAGATGCGGGAGCGCAGCCGGCTGCTGCAGGAAGAACTGCATCTGAAGATCGAAGAACAAGGCAATAACAGCCTCCGTGTGCTGTCGGTCCTGACCGCGCTTTTGCTGCCTCCGACGCTGATCACCGGCATCTTCGGCATGAATACCAAAGGTCTGCCTTTGACCGATCTCGAAACGGGATTTTTCTGGGCGGCCTTCCTGATCGTGCTGTCTTCGATCGCCGCTTACCTCATCATGAAACGCATCGGTATCCTCAGATAGTTTTGGTTTACCGTGATGAGCCCGTTGCTGAGAGCCTTGGGAGCGGCGGCCTTCCTGACTGTCGCCGTGCATCTCGGATATCCAGTTCAAGCCGCCGACGCCGTCGTGGCAGGCAAAAGCTCAACCGACTTGCAGCAAGCGCTTGCCGATTGGGGAATCCAGTTCAACGGCACCTATATCGGAGAAGTGCTCGGCAATGCCTCCGGTGGAATTCGGCGGGGTGCGATTTACACTGGGCGGCTCGACCTCGGTACCGATGTCGATCTTGAAAAACTTGTTGGGTGGATCGGAGTGAAATTCCACGCCAATATTTTTCAGATCCACGGCGATGGATTGTCGCGCAGTTACATCGGCAATTTGATGCTGGTCAGCGGGGTCGAGGCATTGCCCGCAACCCGGCTTTATGAAATGTGGATTGAGCAATCCCTTCTCGGTGGCAATCTTCTCGTACGCGTCGGACAGCAAGCTGCTGACATCGAGTTCATCGACAGCAAATACGACGATCTCTTCGTCAATTCGGCGCTGGGCTGGCCGGGCATTACAGGGATCAATCTTCCGAGTGGGGGACCGTCGCCACCACTCGCGGTACCCGGGATTCGCATCAAAGCGCAATTGTCCGAGCGTCTCACGGCGTTCTTTGCAATCTTCGATGGCGATGCCGCGCCGCCAGGCCTGGATGATCCGCAAATCAAGAACCCCTATGGGCTGTTGTTTCGCGTCACCGATCCGCCCTGGTTGATCGGTCAGCTCAAATACAATTTCGAGATCGGCCCGAACGCACTGCCGGCGACGGTTACCGGCGGCGCCTGGTACCATTTCGGTTCATTTGACGATCAGCGCTTCGCTGCCGAGGGCCTTTTTCTCGCGGACCCCGCCAGCTCGGGAGAACCGGCGCAACTGAGGCGAAGCCAAGGTGTCTTCGGTGTCTACGAGCAGATGCTTTGGCGCAGCAGCATTGACCGCGAGAAAGGCGTTGGCTTTTTCACGCGGGTATCAACGAGCCCATCGGATCGCAATCTCGTCAGCTTCTATATCGACGGCGGCTTTTCAGTTTCGGGCTTCAGTGAATCGCGGCCTAATGACAGATTCGCAGTGGCGATGATCTATGCGCGGATATCGGACGGCGCTCGCCAGTTCGACCGCGATGTTCAAGTATTCAGCGGAGTAGCCACCCCGGTGCGCGACTATGAGGCGATATTTGAAATGACGTATGGCGCCGAGGTCAGAAAGGGTGTGGTTGTTCAGCCAGTGTTTCAGTATGTCATGCATCCCGCCGGCGGTGCCGTCGACCCCAACGACCCGACCCAGACCAGACGGATCAAGGATGCCGCCGTGTTCGGCGTCCGCACCACCATCAAGTTTTGAAGGTAAGGCGAGAGCTTACGCTACGCCGCGACGTCTAATAATCGTGACGAGCCTCTGACCAGGACCTTGCGTCCCTGCGGCGTAATGACCGGTATGTTTTCGATCATCACCACAAGGTGAAGCGCGAGGAGGTCTTTTGTGATCAGCCGATTCAAAGTGGAGAGCGTCGTTACTGGAGCACGAAGCGCCTTCAGCGTTTCCCACTGATCCGGCGTGAGATCGTAGTCGAGTTCCGTGTTCATGGCCCCTCGAAACCGTTCGGTTGCTTCGTGCGTGTCTTACAAAGGCAGCGTGAACGCGGTGCGACCACAATGAGTCCGGATTTCGATTTAGACCGATTTTTAGGGTTAAAATCGCTGTGTATGTGAAATGACGGGTAACGCGGCTGTCACATCGACGTGTCAATAAATTGTGTCGATCAACCCGAATCAGTCGGCACGATAATCGACGTCGTTGCCCGGATGGGAAGCGCGCCCTGAAAGTCGCTGCGCTGCAAAAGCTGCCCGGCCGCGCCCGACTGAGGGGTTTGGGTGTCGTCGTCAGCGTAGCCATCGCCGTGGCGGCGATATACGCACTTACCCATGCACTCAAGGACATCGATTACGACGAAGTCCTCGCGGCGGTGGGGCGTACAAGCCCAGGCCTCGTTGTATTGGCCCTGTTGCTGGTTGCGGCTTCATATGTCAGCTTGACCGTCTATGATCTGCTGGCGCTTCGTACGATAGGGCGTAGTGACGTTCCGTACCGGGTCGCGGCTCTTGCAAGTTTTACCAGCTATCCGATTGCGCACGGCGTCGGAGCGGTTGCACTGATCGCGCCGGTGATCCGCTATCGAATCTATTCATGCAACGGCGTCAGCATTTTCGAGGTTGCCAATATCAGCTTTCTCACCGGGCTGACGTTCTGGTTGGGCAATTTGACGGCACTCGGGCTCAGCCTGCTTGGCGAGGCCGATGCGATCAGCCTGATCGATTATCTGCCGCCAGCGATCAATCGTCTGCTGGCGACGGCACTGCTTCTGGGCGTCCTCGCATTCACAGTCTGGACGTGGCTCAAGCCCAGAGCATTCGGGACGCCGAATTGGTTGGTAAGACTTCCGTCCGGTCCCATGGTCCTGCTGCAGATCGCGATCGGGATCGTCGACCTCGGCGCAGCCGCACTTGCGATGTATGTCCTGATTCCAGCTGGGACGGATGTCGGTATCTTCCGCTTGATCGCCGTTTTCATCGCAGCAACGTTACTGGGCTTTGCGAGTCATGCGCCGGCAGGCATCGGTGTGTTCGACGCAGCAATATTGATCGGGCTTGGCGGCGAAGACAAGGAACCGTTGATTGCGGCTCTATTGATATTCCGGTTCCTTTATCACTTGCTTCCTTTTGTGGTGGCGCTTGGGATATTCGGCGCCATGGAAGCATTGCGCAGCTTGCGCGTGAAGCGAGAACTGTGAGGCGTCGCGTGGTTCATACCGGTGAATTGAGTTTGAGCCCAACCATGCCTGCGACAATCAGGGTGAGGCAAAGGATCCGCACTGGGTCGGCCGACTCGCTGAAGACGAGAATGCCAACGAGGATGCTGCCGACCGCACCAATCCCGGTCCATACCGCATAGGCGGTACCGAACGGAAGCGACTTGAGCGCGACGGCCATCAAGCCAAAACTGAGCAGGATCGCCAGTACGGTTGCGACGGTCGGCCAAAACCGCGTCAGGCCGTCGGAATATTTCAGCCCGAATGCCCAGGCAATCTCAAGCAGGCCGGCCGCAAGAAGGGCAAGCCAGGCGCTCACGGTTCCCTCGGCCTCAGTGGCAACGTCAGCACAGCATATTGCGCATAGCCGCGGAACGGTCGTTCGAACTTTAATTCGGCACCGGAGCGGGCCGCCAGCCCCGACAGCATGCGTTCGAGATCGTCGCGCGGTGTGACATCGAACATCGCGAGCCACCGCAGCAGCAGCGTGCGGGCGATGTCAGGCAGTCGTTCTTGATCGCCGAAATCAACAATATGCAAGCGGCCGCCGGGCTTCAGGTGGCTCACGGCCTCTTCGATAACGTGACGCCAGTCGGGAATCATCGACAGGCTATAGGAAATCGATATGCGATCGAACGAGGAAGTGCCGAACAGCATCACCGGGTCGAACGCTGTTGCGTCGCCATGCGCGACGCGAACTCGATGGGTCAGCCCGCGCCGCGAAATCGCGGATATCGCGGACGTCAGCATTTCGGTCGAGACGTCGATGCCAAAGAACCGTGCGTCAGGGTAAAGCCGGGCGGCCACCACAAGATTTCTGCCGGTTCCGCAACCGATTTCCAACACGCTCGCATCTGCCTTGGGGCGCAGGTCCGCGATCAGTTGGTCTCGGCCGAGCAGATAGTACCGCCGGGTGCCATCGTAGATGTGGCGCTGCCGACGGTACATCCGGTTCATGCGGTTGGTGGCCTCGATCCGCCACGACGCATCTGCGCCGATATCCCGGGAATATGCAGACATCCAAGCCCCCTTCGTGTCGGGTTGCCTACTCCCTTGCGATGTTCGCGCGACAGCGGTGTGACAATATCCGTAAAGGATACAAAATTCGGCTGATGCGGTGGGTTCCACTGCTGCCATGGCTTCCAACCTGTCGCAAATCTGAAGTGCATCCGCGATAGCGTCATCTGATTGTTGATTCGAGGGATGGATGGGCACGCAACTTATCGCGGACGCAGTCCGCAATAGCAGGGGGCAGGACGAATCGACCGTTTGGGACAGGCTTTTTGCATTCTGGTTTCGCCGCCTAGTCTACACCCAGATCTGGGAAGATCCGGAAGCCGATCTTGCGGCACTGCGGCTGCCTGTTGGTTCAACTATCGTCACCATTTCATCCGGCGGATGCAACGCGTTGTCCTATCTCACTGCCCAGCCGGCACAGGTGTATGCGGTAGACCTCAATGAAGCGCACCTTGCGCTGCTCAAACTCAAGCTGGCGGGCGTTCGTGCGTTTTCCAACTATGCCGAGTTCTGGCAGTTCTTCGGCGAGGCCGCGTCGTCATCCAACGCCGGGCTCTATCGCGAGCGGCTGCGACCCTGGCTCGATAGCGACACGCGTACATATTGGGATAAACGCAACGTCATCGGACGTCCGCGGCATGCCTATTTCACGGATGGTTTCTATCGCCACGGCATGCTCGGCCGCTTCATCGGTCTCGCCCACAAGATGGCAAGGCTTGCCCGGATTGATTTGGTTGCGCTGCTGAACGGCAAAACAGATGATCCCGACCGCATTCAGGCGCTGGATCGCTTGCACTGGCTTTTTCATTCGCCGCTGGCGCGTCTGATCACCGCAACCCCCGCGCTGCTGTTCAGCCTTGGGATTCCGCCGCAGCAGCGGGCGCTACTCGGCGCAGATGCGCCGCTCAACGAGGTGCTTCATCAGCGATTGTTGCGTCTGATCAACGGTCACCCGAACGACACAAACTATTTTGCCTGGCAAGCGCTGCATCGCAAGTATCCTGGTCCCGGCGATCGCTGTCTGCCGCCGTATCTGCAACGTAGTCAGTTTGAGCGCATGCGCAACGGCGCCGGATTGATCATCCCGGTCCACGCCAATCTCCGGCTGTTTCTGGAAAGCCTGCCGGCACGCGAGGTTGATGCCGTGGTGCTGCTGGACTCGCAGGACTGGATGGCGCCAGAGGAAATCGGCGCGCTTTGGAACGCGATCGATCGCACCGGCAGCGACAATGTTCGGGTGATCTTTCGCACCGCCGGTAAGGAGTCTCCGCTCTCGAAACCGGAACTCGCGCCGCTGTCGCGCATCTGGCGCCGCGACGAGGAACGAAGCGCCATCGGATTCGCGCGGGATCGATCAGGGATTTATGGCGGGTTCCACTGTTACCTGCGGCGCTGATCGCACGCTTGCGAGTCGATCACACTGCCTCGTGCTTGCGCAAGTCGCGGGCATGATCGAACTGGTCGGCCTGTAGGTCGGCGCCTGTTACCGGTATTTCGGGAAGGGCCGCCTCCGCTAGAATTTCCGCCGTAATATCGTCGACTGAAGAATCGGCGATCTCGTGAATGAAACTGATGTTCTTGTATTCTCCGGAAACGACGCGCGAGACGACCTCTCGCCGTGTAATTTCGGGGTCGACGATGGCCTCGCGCCCGCGTCGTCCATAATCGATCATCACGACGAAATATTGCAGGGTAAAATTCCTCTTCTCAGTTCTGTGGAATCTGGTGCCGAGTATTTTCCGAAAATAAGAAATTAGTCAAGCATAAATTCGGAAAATCAGAAATAAAGAGGCGGGCCTCCGCCTTGCGACGAGCGAGAATCACGGCAGGATAGCTCCCTATTTCTCCTGCGTTCGTCCGGCCTGCACCTTTGCCGCCTTGCGCGCGCGTCCGGTGGCCTTGGCTCGCAAACGCTCGATCTGTCCCCTCGGCAACGTGACGCAGATTTCTCCGATCCATTCCAACTTCACGCCGTTGATCGGCTTGGCGTTGAAGCTCGTGAGGTTGACCAGTGTAGAGGATTTTCCGCGCTCGATTGTCTTCAAATACCGCTCGCCGGTTTTGAGCCGGACGGCAGCCTCTTCTCCGTAGAAACTCGCCAGAGGATGACGCTGCTCCCTGAAAACCACGATGACATCGCCATTTTCGTATTTCGGCAGCATGGAGTCGCCGGCCACCTCAAAGGCGATGGTTTCCTCCGAAATGGGGAAGGGCAGTTCGACCTCGCCGAGGCCCTCCGGCGGTACCTGCTCGTATTCCGGCTCAATCGCAGCACCCGCGCCGACGCGGCCCATGATCGGTACCGAATTTAGTTCGAGATAATCGATGATATCAGCGATTTCGGAAGCCTTGATCAGGCGCAGCCCGGACAGGATTTCCGATACCGCGCCCGGACGCACGCCCATCGCTGTCGCCAGACCGCCCTTGGTCTTGCCCGGCTTCTCCAGTCCTCGTTCGATCAATCTGATATCCAGCATGGCGCCAGCCTTTCTGAATTCCAGAAACATTACAATTCCGATTATCCGAAATCAAGCTTGACTTCGATTTCGGAATATCAGAAATTAGCGGAGGTGCCGACCACAGCGAAAACAAGGCGAGAAATGGAACCGATAAACTGGACTTCGGCGCACTCGGATGCGCTACGCGACTACCTTGCCAAGGGAATGTCCTATTCCGAAATTGCGGCAGCCATCAACGCGAAATTCAGCACGCTCTATTCCCGCAACGCCACGATCGGGCGCGCCAAGCGCATGGGACTGGCTGGTCCCAAGCGGCCTTCAGGCGGACCCAAGCCCCAAGCGAGGCCCAGCCCGTCTCAGCGTCAGAAATCGCGCGAGCACCGCACTACCGAAGATGCGGCTCTGCCCATGCCGCCGTCCGCAGGAACGGAGCGGGTCAAACTTCGCTGCATCCAGATCATTCCGCGCCATCTGTCGGTGGTAGAGCTCGAAGCCGGAGATTGCCGTTATCCTTATGGCGGCGATGAAGAGGGCGAAGCCATCACTTTCTGCGGTCATCCGCAACGTGAGGGCTCGAGCTATTGTGTAGGACATTTTCATCTGACCCGCGGTCTCGGCACCGCCTCTGAACGAGCCGCCGGCCCCGTCTCACTGCGGCTGGTGGAGGCGGCATGAGGTGCCTCGCTATCCCTGCCATGGTGGTTCGGATGAAGCGGCTGCCGCGCCGTCATCGCATTGCACATCTGCGTGCGCTGATCCGGCGGCTATCGGCATGTGCGTCTCGCCGGCAGCAATTGCTCACTTTATTGCGCGAAGAAATGTCGGCGCAGCCCGACAAAGAAGACTTCACAGAATTGAAGCGGGCTGATTGATTACAAAGGAGTATCCAGACGTGGCACGGACCAAACGTAACAAGCCGCATAATCCTGCAAAGGTTCACGACCGGCGATCCCGGGATATCCCGCGTAACGCAGAAGTGGCCGCCGTTGAAGTGGACGATCCCCTAGGCCTTGAGCCGGGGGACAAGATCGTTACGCTGCGTTCGATTCGTAACGATCCCTTGGGTCGCCTGCACTCACATCGTCAGGTCGACGAGGCGCAATATCAGGGCGGTCGAGCGTTCCAGCACGATTGGGAGAGGGCCGAGCGCGGGCCGCGCGCGGTCGATCCCACACGGGAATATGTCGATGGCGGACAGGCGCGCGAACCGATCACCGAAGGCCAGCGCAAGGCGGTGTTGCGACTGAACCGGGCCGAGCGTGAGCTCGGTGCTGACGGCTCGGCCCTGGTGCACGACGTCTTGATCCTGGGTATGACGATGGAGCAGATAGGGCAGCGGCGTGGCTTGCGCACGCAACGCTGGAACGACTATTTCGCGCGTCGATTTCGCGAATGTCTCGATAGGCTGGCGTTGATCTACGGATTTGCAACCGAGCGGCGGTAATCCACGAGCTACAAGCCGTCCCTGTCAAAACGGTCCGGCGCTGAAGCGAAGTGGCTGCACGACATCGTAAGCCGCCTTCGTCAACGGCACGGCGTAGTCGACCGTTAGCGCGCCGAATGGCGAGGCCCAGGTTAGACCTGCGCCGATCGAGGAGCGCACGACATTGTTGTTGGCGACCTGCAGTGATTGTGTAGAACCCGGAAATGCCGTCGGGCCGTTGTAGCGAAAGACGCTGCCGGCATCGATGAAAGCCGTTGCCTTGAGGCCGTACTCGTCGGGGACGCCGGGGATGGCGCTTTGCAACTCCGCGGTCGTCGCCCAGTACATGCTGCCGCCGACATTATCCATGGTCGTGCCGGGGGTGAGGTCGCGCGGCCCGAACCCGTTCGGCGCAAAGCCCCGGACCATAGTCGGACCGCCGAAGAAGTTATTGATCAGCGGCACCTGCGAACCGCCCCAGCCGGTGACGTAGCCGCCCTGCGCGCGAACCATGCCTACCAGGTCGCTGTTGATCGACTGATAGTATCGCACGTCCTCTGTGGTTCGCAGGAACTTCACGTCGCCGCCGAGGCCCGCGATATCCTGACTGAGTTGCGACCTGATTCCACTGGTGGGACTCTTTGTACTGTCCAGCGTGCTGTAAGTGGTAGTGCTGCCGGCGGCGGAGACCCAGGCGTGTCCGGCGGCCGCCGCCTGCTGGATCGGCAGCGAGGGCGTAAGGCCGGTCGTGTTTGGTGCAAGGGTGATGTTCTGGTTGTAGATCGAGTAACGCCACTGCACGCCAATTTGTTCGGTAAGCGGTGTGCCGAACTGCAGCGTCGCGCCGTAGGTGTCGCTGCCATAGGACTGATAGCTGTTCGCCTCGGCTTGCTTGCCGAACAGGTCGATCCCAGCCGAAACCCGGGTGCCGAGGAAATACGGTTCCGAGGCCGACAGGTCGATCCCGCGGGTATATTGGCCGTAGGTTACAGAGGCCTTGGCGGTCTGGCCCGTTCCCAAAAAATTGCGTTCGCCGACATTGACCTCGACGAGTGCGCCATCGGTCGTCGAGTAGCCGCCGCCGATATTGAAATCGCCGGTCGATTGGTCGACAGCCTCGACGTCGAGCACGACACGGTCCGGGGCCGAACCCGGCTTGTTCGAGATATTGACGGTTTTGAAATAGCTCAGATCCTTCAGGCGCCGTTCGGCCCGATCAACCAGCGTCTTGTTGTAGGCATCGCCTTCGGAAATGTCGAACTCACGCCGGATCACATAGTCGCGGGTGCGTATGTTGCCGTGGATCTCGATACGCTCAACATAGGTCCGCGGCCCCTGATCGATCACAAACGCGATGTCGATACGGTGCGCGGCAGTATCTCGGGTAGGGTGGACGACCGCTTGAGCAAAGGGATAGCCAAGCTTCGCCATCTCGATGGCGAGGACCTCGGTGGTCTTGTCCAGTGCGTTGCCGTCGTATACGGCTCCGGTGCGGGCGAGAAGCAGCCGGCGAAGCCTCTCAGTTTCGAGTCCCGGAATATTGCAGACTATGCTGACGTCGCCGAAATGATAGAGCGGGCCCTCGTCGATCGCGAATGTCAGTGCAAATCCCTTTGTCCCGGGATCGTATTCGGCCCTGGCTGAAGGCACAGTGGCATCGGCATAGCCTTTGCCGCGATAGTACAGCCGCAACTGTTCCTGATCCCGCGCGATGCGGTCAGGATCGTAGATGTCACCGCCGGTCAGAAAGCTCAGCATGTTGGTGGCGGAAGTCTTGATCACGGCGTTGAGCTGCCGGTCGCCGAAAACCCGATTTCCCGTGAAGTTGATCTGTCGCACCGTTGTCTTCGTGCCTTCCGTGATCTTGTAGACGAGGTCGACGCGATCGTTGCCGCGATCGATGATCTGCGGCACCACACTGACATCGTCACGCCCGACATGTCGGTAGGCCTCCATGATCCGGTTGACGTCGGCCTGTACCGCAGCCCGCCGAAACGTGCCGCGCGGCTTGGAATCGACGGCGGCTGCAAGATCGCCGTCCGTTATCTTCTTGTTGCCTTCGAAGGCGACGCGATCGAGCACCGGCGCCTCCGTCAGATGCACGACAAGCCGTTCGCCGACCCGATCGATCGAAACTTTGTCGAACAGGCCTGTCGCGATCAGTTCTTTCAGCGCCGCATCACGTGCGGCCTCGTCGAATTTTCCGTCGGGAGCAGCATGAAAGTGCGAGCGGACGGTTTCGGCGTCGACGCGGCGATTGCCCTCGACAACGATAGAGTTGCGCGAAGACGGTTCAGCCTCGACCGCGACGGCCATTACAGAGGCTCCAAGAGCAGCGGCGACCAGCATCGCGCTTGCTGTTAGTGGCCGAAGCAATCGCCGGTTTTGCCCGATGCGTTTGGTCTTCACGTCCCGCTTGGTCTCCCGCTTGAGGGGCCGCAATCGAATTGCCAGCGCGGGGCAAAAGAATGTCGCACGTGAGGTTAGTTGCAGGCCGGGACGTTACAGACGCCACAATTTCAACGCCTTGCGTTAATTTTTCCGTTCTCAGAATTGTCGCAATGGCCGCTTCATTCTCACTAGCAAGAGAGCCCGAGACGTTCGCGCTGTGACCGTCGCATGCGCCGACGCTCGCCAGGAGCATCATATGCGCTACGCAGTTCTCGTTGCCGCCTTGTTCGTGCTGGTTCAGCCCGCGCATGCAGCGAAGACAGCAGAGATCGACCCCCGCGCTTCGCTCAATGTGGTCCAGCAGTGGATCTACAATTACCGCGCCAAACCTGACTACGCACATGTTCCTGCAGCCGTACGCGTGCTCTTTCACTCGCAAAGCTTCAAGGAGCCGGAGAATGCCGGCATCTATCTGGGATTCGTCGCTGGCGCGATCGGATCGAACCCTGCAAAGGCCGAGCAGCTTATCGCCAGTTTCTTTCCGGTCCCCCCGGAAGACGAATGGGTGATCGTCCGCGCCGTCGCCTATTCGGGCTTGCCGGACTGGCGGAATATACTTCGTCGGCTAGCGCCGCGAATGGCGGCGCGCCAAGTGATGATCGATAGCTATCTCGCAGGCAAACTGCCGATCTTGACCGACATCCCACTGGAAGAAGTGAAGCCCGGTATGCTCGACAAGCTGCGCGGCGCCTTCACGCGCAATCCTTTCGCCAAGGAGGACAAGAAGGTCAACACATCTCTCACCTTTGCCAGTAACCAGGATCTGCTGGATACATTGTGGGGATATTATTTCGCGACCGGCTCTCACGTTCCGATCCAGCGCATCATGCAGATGTTACCGTGGAGCAAGAGTCGCGATACCGTCGACAAGCTGACGGTGGGCAGTATGGCGCGATATACGCTGGCGAGCTACGCGATCCGCGATGCTGGCTTGCGCGAATTTCTCCACAGCGAGCTGGCGCGGCAGCCTGCCTCGATCAAGGCGCCGCTCGGTGAAGTGATCGAAGCCGCCGACACCGTGCAAATCGGCGCACTCCGTAAGGATGCACTTGCCGCTGTCGAAGAACTCAAGACCAAAGGCTCGGATAGCAGGCGCAACCTCGACTTCTGGGGCCAGCTGGGCGTCGGCGCCGTAGCGCTTGGCTGCGTCTCGGCGGCGGCACTGGGGCAGGTCGCAGTCGGTATCCCCTGCGTGATCGGAGGCTCAGCCTCGCAAGGGCTGTTGTCGTTCTGGGAAAAGCAGCAATAAGACGTTCACTTGACCGGGGCGGCCGAGAAGGAAAAACGCCAGACGGCCAACCAGCCACTGCCGGAAAACCACGCCTCGGATACGCCAGAGCGATCGGGCGTCAGGGTTGGAGGTTTACGGACCCTCGGCGAGTAGCGTCGATCGCAGCTATGTCGGCGATAGATCAGGCCCTGCAAAATCAGACTTTGGTGCCCTAGTGCGGCTCGGGTAAGAGTCAGGAGTCACATTCTGACGGTGATGATGGACCTCGTCCATCGACATAAAAAGAAGAGGAAACGCTGCTCATGACTGCAAGACCACAATTGCCGGAGCGCGCGCCGCGAGGGTCGGGCGAGCCGACCGCTCTCGATGGTCTGCTGGTTATCGATTTTACCCGGGTCGTCGCCGGTCCCGCCTGCACGCAAACGCTGGCCGATTTCGGTGCCGAGGTGATCAAGATCGAAAATCCTGATGGAGGCGACGACACGCGCGCCTATGAGCACGCGGAAATCGGCGGCGAGAGCGCGGCGTATCTTAGCTTGAATCGCAACAAGCGTGGCATCACGCTTGACTTGGCGGTGCCGGCCGCGCGCGAGATCGCGCTACAGCTGATTGCCAAGGCGGATGTAGTAGTGGAGAATTTTTCCGGCGGCGTGATGAAGAAGTTTGGCCTCGACTATGCGTCCGTCGCGCCAGCCAATCCGCGCCTGATCTATTGCTCGATCTCGGCCTATGGCCGCAAGGGACCGTTTGCCTCGCGTCCGGGCTTTGATCCGATCACGCAGGCTGAAAGCGGTTTCATGTCGCTGAACGGCTTTCCCGACGGGCAGCCGGTGCGAACCGGCCCGCCGATCGTCGACATGGCGACGGGGATGTCGGCATGCAACGCCATCCTGCTCGCGTTGCTCGCCCGCGACCGGCTCGGCCGCGGCCAGCATGTCGAGGTCGCGCTGATCGATATCGCCGTGTCCATGACCGGCTTTTACGGCATGGCCTATCTGATCAGTGGCGCGAATCCGGGCCGCTTCGGAAACTCGCCGAACGGGTCACCTACCGTTGCCGTCTACCAAGCGTCCGACGGACCACTTTACATGGCATGCGCAAACGACCGGCTGTATCGTCGCTTGGTGACCGAAGTGCTCGAACGGCCCGACCTCATCACCGATCCGGAATTCGCGACGCGGAAAGCAAGAACGGCTAACAGGGAAAAGTTGCGAGCTGTCATTGCCGGCGTCTTTGCCGGCGACAGGCTCGAGAACTGGATGGCGAAGATGAAGAAGGCCAACATACCCGTTGGTTATCTTCGCACGGTCGAGGAAGCATTTAACGCTCCCGAAGTGCGCGAGCGTCATCGTCTCAGCCAGATTCCGCACCCGACCATCGGTTCCGTCCCGAATATCGAGACGCCGCTCCATATGAGCCTTACCCCTGCCGTCAATCCCGCGGCTGCGCCATTGCTCGGTGAGCACACCCAGGAAGTGTTGCGTAGGACACTCGGCTACGACGATGATCGTATCGCTGCGCTGGCCGACGCAGGGGTTTTCGGTAAAACCGAAAATACCCCCTGATTTGTGCCGACCGTTAATGGCGGGACAGATTGGCAAAGCCCAAAGCGTCCCGCACTAGGCAGTAGTGTGGTTCTTCGAAAAGGGTGGCTCTTCGGACTGTCCAGTTCCAGATGCCGACCGCAGGTCATGCTTGGGTACCGGCTACCATCGCCCCTCGGGACGATAGCAGCTACGCGCAAAGCACGCCGGGAACCGAGCGGCCGATCCCTCAGTTTGGCTTGCCGGGCGGGTTGTTCCTTGGCATACTTTCAACTTCGTCGGGTTCGGCCCGGTCAATCTCAAGGCGTGCCATCCGAAGTATCAAGGTAGCTGTCGTCAAACCGAGTCGCTCAGCCTCTTGCGCTGCCGTATCGACTTTCTGGGCCAAGCCCTCACGTTTGCCTGGATATGTCATTCCTGTTCCTCATCTAAGGTGTGCGAGATGAAAAATCCCACATATGTTGCAGAGCTGCAGAAGAGACTCGGAGCTCCATCGAGCGAGACGGTAGAAAGCCTGCGACTGTTGAAGGCCTTCCTCAAACTTGCGCCCGACCAGCGCTTTGAAGTCATCGAACTTGTCGAACGTCTGGCCGCCAATCCCACCTCAGGCAATGGCAGCGATCCCTCATTGTCCTGAGCACCCGTTTTACGGGTAAGCGCCCGTTCAGTTCCCGGGCCGTTGCGAGGCGGGCGGACGGGTTGCGATCGCATAGATCGATTCATCTAGCGCCTCGGATTGGTGAAGTGTACCAGCGGGCAACAGGATAGTGTCACCGGCGCGGCAGATGCGCTCGCCGCCGTCCCACATGAAATTCAGCCTGCCGCTGATGATGACGAGGATCTCATCCACGGGATGAGTATGGAAATGGTGCACCTTGCCGGCGGCATCACGCTGCAATTCGACGCTGCCTTGCGCCGGAAGTAATTCCAGGATGGCGGGGTCGATCGAGAATTCGGTCTTCGTTCCAGCGATGATCTGGGTCATGCCGCTTGCTCCCTGTCTGCGATTGGAGAGGTCCTGGTCTGCGCGAGCTTTGCGAACGGGCATCCCGCGCCGGCGCGATTGTCGTCCGCGAGGAAGTATTGCTGGTATTCGCGGCCGTCCGCGGCACCGTAGCGTCCGAGCAGCGGCGAGGGGCTGGTGCCATCGTAAGGAACAAGCCGCTTGCGTACTTCCGCGAACGCGGCCGCGGCGGCTTTCTCGGTTCCGAGGATTTTCTCAAACACCCATCGCGGCTGGAAGGTGAGCATGAAGGTGCTCGAACGGCGGCTTTGCCGCATTACATGCGCAGGTGTGCTGCACACTACGAAGATCGGTTCGCCAGCGAACGAAAACTCCCACATCGGATGATCGATCTCCTCGGGGATCGAGTCAGGCCACGGGCTCTTGTCCAGCCGCGCCAATTGGTCAAGTGTCAGCCACATTTTCCGGTAATAGGCGTCCAGCGTCTGCACCGGCCGTGGCCGCGTGAAAACGATCAGCGACGTATTGGGGCCGAACGAGCGGCACTCTGAAACAAATTGCCCGAGCTGAGTGCCGAGCACGTCGATATCGTACGGATCTAGAAACAGATAGCGCAACTGGCCCTGACGGTAGCCGGCGACTCCGAACACGCAGGGAAAGGGCCTCGATTCACTGCTCATCTGCGCTTCGAACTCGGAGAACATCACGCTTTGCCATGTGCTCACCGCGTGGTGCGATGCGACTTCTTCTTTTTTTAGATACAAGCGCGGCATAACGCTCCCTCTCGTGTTCAATGTGCTAGCGAATTATCAACTTGCTCCTCATCAGCAGCGGGCCAGCGATGCCCGGCAGCGACATGAGGAGCAGAATTCCGATAAGGGCGCCGTAGCCGGCATCGCCGACCGTGGCAGCGCCTTGCATGGCGCTAGCCCCGGCAGGCTGGCTGACGGCAAGCATCGCGAGGCCGATAATGGGCTGCGAGGCGCCGGCGAAAATGCCCGCAGCCGTGGTGTTGACCGATGCGCCGACGCCAATGAGATCGGCTGTGTAGAGCTTCTTGGTGCATTTCAACACCAGCGGCACCGTTCCACCCGCGACAAGTCCAAGCGCTGTGAACACGACGGTGAGATAGGCGAATCCCAGCGCATGCGCGACAGGCGGCAACAGCATCGCGATCAAGAGCATCCGGAGCAGGCAGATACGTATGAGCGCGGTGTCGAGTGCGGCCGCGGCGCGGTCCGCGACATGGCCAAGAAAGATCGAGCCGACGGCGTTGCCGATCATGAAGGGTGAGCGTCATGCAGGGACCACGCGCTAAGGGCTGATCCGATCGGCTAGAAGATCTCGCGGAATGGTTGGTCGCGAGGTCACAATGTCGAAGGATAGT